>ENA-OYXY01000579-OYXY01000579.1-human-gut-metagenome-genome-assembly--contig:-NODE-579-length-17594-cov-5.424540_pt1 | contig 17594 bp, 23 predicted proteins | sample MGYA00244058_ERZ653438 | MGnify/ENA primary metagenome ERZ653438 (study PRJEB26926, sample SAMN06165026) | human gut metagenome | biome: ENVO:00009003; feature: ENVO:2100002; material: ENVO:00002003... | reverse complement strand
TCCGTCAGGCACAGGACAGCCTGATCGCCCACAATGCCCGTTTTATCAACGAGGGCAAAACGACGCTCTACTATTAGCTCATGCGTCCGTACATGCTCAGTCTTTTTCCAATAGTCAGTTTTCTTTCGACGAATCGCCGTAATTAGATATGCCGTAAATCTATTCTGGACAGCGTTACTGTCAAATGTATCTTTCTTTTTAGATGTCATACGACTCCTCCAACGTCCAATTTTTTTAAAATTAGACGATATGGCGGATCTCGACATCGCGTTAGGACATTTGCTAAACTTGCTTTTGCAAGCGGATCTCTGCATTGAGCATAGCTACAAAAGCAGAATATTGTATCTGCATACTTTCTCTGATCTCGCTATACACGCGCAGAGTATTCCTCCTCTCACAGCACGCAAAAAGCTGATGCGGTACTCATAAGTTATGTGTACCGACATCAGCTTTTTGTTGCTGAAAATATCTAAATTTATCTTTATGGTTCAGATCATATTGAGAGAGTCTACGTGAACATGGAATAGATCACTTCATGTTCGCCATGTAGTTCCGGCATGTCCTGTAGCCGGACAATGTCACCATACTCGCAGGATGAATCATCCGTCAGAACCCAAATAGTATGTTTTGAATATACCCCATTGTAAATGTCTGTTGTACATTGTTTTAAGTACAAATAGGACTTGCTCATAACTTCCAGAGGATACCATGTTGACCACTTTTGAAGTTTGAAAGTCGCGCCATCATAAGAAATATCCAAAACCGTTCCCTTTAGTGTACTCCCTTCTTTCTCTCCGGAATATACAAATAACACACGAACTTTTGCGTCCGATGCAAGTTTGACTTTCTTAATAAAATCTTCCCATAGCTCAGCTTTTTTAATCTCACAGAGATCCGTAATAATCACACATTTTTCACGCTGCAGCTGTTCAAGGGAAAAGTTACCACTATAAAGTCGCTCCATCGGGGTTAGTCGTTCTGCATACTTCCACAGGCAAAAGGCACTAAGCAGTACTAAAAAGCAAATTCCGAATGTTCTTCTCATTGTTAGGCTAAACTCCAATAGGAGTACGTGGTTCGATTTCCAGCATAAGGACAGTCGTATATAGTATGCTCATATAAACCATACTCTCCCCATTTTGATGTTACCATTATTGTACTTCCCACGCTCTTGACAATGCCAGAATGATCTCCCAGTGTTTTACCATCTGTACCGACTTCGCTTCCAGTATTTCGATAGAATACTTTTCTACCCGCAGCAGCACTGCCAGCGTTTAAATAACTGCCATCAGTCATGTACGGAAAAGGATTGATAAGCCAAACATTGTTTTCAGGCGATTGGTCATGCCATGCATAAGAATGGCAATTATAGCGTTTGGTCGCACTCTTTCGCCGTATTGCATTAGGATAAAGCCTCGCCATTTCCAAATCAAGGTAATATACTTCATCATCAGAAAAGCCACTAGACGTCGTGAAATAGTAGTCATCATACCAGCCCTCTTTAAGTACTGTTCCATTTGGAGTCTGGACAATCGAAGCAGTACCATCTGTTGCATTCGTCTGGTTGGTAGACAAAACTGCTATGCTTTCACAAAGATATAATTTATCGGCCTCATCAAGTTGGTTGAAAAACGGTTCTATAAGAAGCAGGGTTTGAATTTTTCTTTTTTCAGTATGTTTCTGCATCTGTATATATGTCATATGCATTAACTCGGCGGAGCTGGCCAAAACATCTGCATTTTGATTACTATAGGTGTTTTTATATCTTGCGGCAAGCGCATCCGCCGCATCATCGCGCCTTTGCAATTCCTGTAATGCGTCACAATACTGCAAAACAGCATCAAATCCCTCTTCAATGCTATCATAAGCATACATGTTAGAAAGAAGCGGGTAATATAAAACTGCTTCGATAAGTGATTCCGTAGACATTCGGTGCAATGTTTCCTTTGGAATTTCGCAAGCAGCTATTTTACTCTGTAACGTCTCCAGCTTCTTCCATTCCTCCGTACCAGGTTGAATTGGGTATACATCCTTAATATTGAGTAGGAGACTATACTCAGACAAATCATATTGGAACTCTGCCTGAGCTGGAATGTAGAGCGGCACACAAAGAGCGATTGCTAAAATTAAGGTAATTAATCGTTTCATATTTTCTCTTCTCCATTCAGATTAACTCAATTAGTTTTTACAAATAATTTTTCTGGTGAAGGAATTTGCTTATCTTATCGTTACTACGCAAATATAAGCCGTATATATCTCACTTATCTCTTCTCGTCATCCTACTTAATTATTTTCCTTTTAAGTCAACATCTGGGATTTCACCGCCCTCTCGCTCGTCTAACTCTAGAGTTTCACGTTGGGTTGTTTTAAGGATTATTTCATCAAGATTAACCATATATCATTTTACTCGTTCACGTACACCTACTGTGAATTGCTACTTCAACTTTTCACTTGAAACAGTCAAGTGAGAGGTATTCGTCATTTCTGTTATTCCAATTGAGTCCCCCCCTTTCTCATGTGGAAGAACATCTCTCTTCCAACTATATTTCCTGTTTTTAAAGTATATCAGTTTCTATCAAATGTAAACCGCTTACGGTTTACATCTATGCAATTTCAGATTGCTTTTTGAAAATCTTCAAAGGCAAGAAATAATTAAGCTTCAAATAACAGGCAGAACAAACATAAGCGTGGGGCTCTGTGTGATCGCCCTACGCTTTATACTTATACCTTTATGTTTCTTCTCCCCTTCTCATGTAAAATCAGGTTCAATTTTCTCCTCCTATAGCCCTACTGCAACCATGCAATGGCTCTATAACACGATTTAATCCCACATAGAAACTGCAAATTGACAAAATGCAAACTTGATGTGGTTTACATTTCCTCAGTTTTTTCTTAATTTATAGCCGTAAAACTTCTTGTTGTTACAATCCCCATTGTGCATACCGACCGGTACATGGCAGTCTAATCGCATAAGTGCAAAGGCTCGTAGTAGTTAAGGATGATACTTAAAGTATCCCGCTACTGCGGGTCTTTTGTTCTCAATGAAATGTGTCAAAACAGGGCGGCCAATTATACACCAGTAGCTCAATCTATTAGATAATATAAAATGAGGTGTAGTTTCACCTTCTCTGTTCTGTTTTTGTTGCTTTTATACGTATTACATCCGTATAAGAGTAATATAGGAGGTATTCAGTTATGTTAATCGCAATCGATCATGGAAACAAGCAAATCAAAACCGTCCATGCTAAGCCATTTACATCCGGGCTCATTCAGAGCGACGCACTGGGTTTTGGTACAGATTATCTTGCGTATCAGGGAAAATTCTACGCACTGACTGACCAGCGTATTCCCTATCGGCGGGACAAGACAGAGGATGAACGCTTCTTCATTCTTACCCTGTTTGCCATTGCCTATGAGATTGAGGCAACGGAACAATACAGTGACAATCTTATGCGCGTTCAGTTGGCAGTTGGACTGCCGCCGGCACATTTTGGTGTGCAAGCAAAACGGTTTACTGTCTACTTTGAGGGTCGCGGGGCAATCTCTTTTCAATTTCGCGGAAAGCCATATGCCATTTTTATTGAGGGTGCCACTTGCTTCCCACAGTCTTTTTCAGCTGCTGCCGCTACTGTGAAAAACCTTGCTTCGATTTCCAAAGTATTGGTGGTGGATATCGGCGGTTTCACCGCAGACTACGTGTGTCTCCGGAATGGTGTACCGGATATGGCTGCCTGCGACTCAATGGAAAGCGGCGTGATCCTGCTCTATAACCGCATCCGCACAAGAGCAAATGCTGAACTAGACACACTGTTAGAGGAAAATGAGATCGACCACATTCTGCGCGGTGAGGATAAGGATGCAACTCCGAAAATTGTCGCATTGATCGAGCAGGAGGCACAGGAATTTATTAACGATTTGCTCAGTGGTCTGCGCGAGCGAATGATAGAACTCAAGTCTGGCAAGGTGGTTTTCCTTGGTGGCGGTGCAAAGCTGCTGCGCCGCCAGATTGAAGTCTCCGGTAAGATTGGACAAGCTACCTTCGTGGAGGACATCAGTGCTAATGCCAAAGGTTACGAATATCTTTACCAGCTTCAGCACAGTGGGCGGTGATTGCCATGACTCCAAAAAAGGATCCCGGCAAATTTACGGTACGCTTCAACATTTGTGATCCTCAGCACAAAGCGGTGGTTGACCTGCTCAATCAGCAAGGCCGCAGCAAGGCACAATTTCTTACTAATGCAGTTCTTCACTACATCAACTGCACAGAAGCTCCAGAACTCCATGTACCAACCGTCCTAGATAAGAAATTTCTAGAGGGGCAAATTCGCACCATTCTGGAGGAGCATTCATGGAACGTAGAGGAAAACACGGTCAAACCACGTTTTCAAACCAGACATGAGCCTGAATGCAAGGATGCTTCGTTAATCAATACAACGGATTTGGAGCAATGGTTTGGCGGGCAGGATGGCATGTCAACTATCCTGAACTCGCTGCAAATGTTTGAGCAAAATTAAGGCTACAACGGATGTGGTTGGTTTCAACACTTTCTCAGGCAAACTTGAAATAACATCTCAACAAATGCTATCGCCCTGCCAGCATGAATACTGGCAGGGCGATTTGTGTCTTGTTACCTCTTATCTTTATTGCTATTCGTCGCAAAATCAAGTATCTTATTTCGCTTATAAGAAAGTATTCCTCTCTGTCCCTTTTTCATATACTTGCACTCTTCTGACGAAGCTGCAAAGCACAGTTCATTATCGGCATCAGTTTTAAACGTCACATATACTTTCTCTTCTTCGAAATGCGAAAAGCAGTAATCGAACCGGTAAAAATCGGGTAGTGATAGAAATCTTTTTCCTTTTCAACACCAATGATGGATGCTTCTACATCCTGTCGCTCAGCTAAACAGTTAAAGATAAAATCAACAAGCAAATATAAAAGCGTCACACCAGCTATTGTCACTACAATGACAGCAAGAATCTTAGCTATTAGAGAAATTGCATCTAAAAACATAGCAAAATATGTATCCCTTCTTAAAGTATCAGGCGTTGCATCACTCTATTATTGAAAATATGATACAGGAATTATTATCACACATCAAGGTTAACTCGTCCTGCAGCAGCCTCATCACCCCTGTATATTTGAAGCGGGAGACTGCGTAACAGTCTCCCGCTATATCCTTATGCACTTTCTCCTGCCATGCGGAAGAACTCATCTGGCGACAGAATCTTGATTCCAAGCTCCTGTGCCTTTGCCAGCTTGCTTCCGGCGTTCTCGCCGCAGATCAGATAATCTGTCTTGCTGCTCACCGAGCTGCCGGCATGAGCGCCCAGAGATTCAATTTTTTCGTTGATCCCATCGCGGGTGTAGGGAAAGGTTAGATAGCACGTGCCAACACGTCCAGATATTACCGACTGACTTTATAGGTACTTCCTTTTGCCGGATGGCTTGAGCAACATCTGATGCCGTTATTGTCCGACCGATTCTTTCAGAGACCGCAATAGCAAATTGTGTAGCGCTCATATCATAGGCCTTCGTCCAATAATAGTGAAATTCAAAGTAATCATACTCCCCGTACCGGCGGTGCATTTTGCTGAAAAATGTCTGCCGCCGATCCTCTGGTGTCAGGTGCGGGGAGTCGATCACAGAGCTGCTCCAAAGCGGGTTGAAGTGCGCTTTTTTCATTTCCAGCCAGATCTCCGCGTCCGTTCGAGCCACAGGATGGGGAAACACACGCTCGCCCTTTGTCACCTGTACTTTCTTTTCCTCCAGAAAGCCAATGCGGGTGATCCATGTGCGGCGTACATCATAAAAGATATTGGCGCGGCTCAGGTCCCGCTTCTGCTTGCGAATGACGCAGACAGGATTCTGGCAGCGGCAGCGAATACACTGCTCCACATCGTATTTGACTTCAACACGGCCGCCTTCATAGCCATTGCAGCCTACCACACAGGCACAGTAGACCCCGCCGGTAATCTCCGTGTATTGCCGGTGCTGTCTCTCGCTTCTCTCTGTTTCCACCTTCTCGGCGCTTTGCTCGAAAGAATACCGTTTGCCGGTGGTGTGGCAGGGGCAGAGAGGGACAGGAAAGCCGCTGATGCTGTGTGGACAGTCCTTGCGTTCATAGGGACAGCGCAGCAGCGGGTTGTCATTTTCCGGGCAGTAATCGATGCCTTGGAACGAGGCGTCGCTGCAGGCAAGGCCCCGGCCGAGATCACTTTTGCCATCGACCAAAAGGCCGCATGGAGTTTCCCATGTAAACTTCAATAGAGCCTCAAAGAGATAGCCGAAATTCTGCCAGTCACTCCAATACACGAAGGAGGGGTGATCCTCCCGCGTGTAGCCTGCGGCGTAGAGATCCCGGGTCAGTTGATTCTGTTCCATGCTCATATCCCCGGACACGGAACCAGTCCAAAGTGGTTTTCCATCACATAGCGCAGATTTTCCACCGTGACCTGATACTCTTCCGAGATACAGCCCTCGCATACGATCTGCCGATAGCCCAGTGCACGGCTGCATCGCTTATCCCATGAGTTGACATCACCGCCGCAGACAGGGCAGGCGATGTCCGGATACCATGCCAGTTTCCCGGCATCTAAATAGGTGGGTTTCATATCATCCTCCTAAAATAAAAAGGACGCACAGACTTTTTTACAAGTCTGTACGTCCTTCGCAATATGTTGCCATGCGGCAGCGATTCTTTTTTCAGGTCAGGTGACCCAAATGTTTGAAAGGAATGGTTTCCTTCCAAACGAAGCTGAGTTCTCAAAGCAAGGAGTCCCGCACTATGGCGTGATCCATGTCGGATAGAACCTGTTCCGCCGTCAGATATTGCACACCGCGCTTCCGGTCATTCCGAGCCGCCAGCAATTTGGCGGAAAGGGCCTGTTCGGGAGGCAGAGAGCGTAGTTCCTGTGCGGGCAGGATCGCATTTTCTTCTTTCACCATGCTACCATATCCTCGATCCACTTTTTGAAGTGCGGACATTGCGCCATGATCGCACCGAGCCCCATCGCCTCAGAAAGCTGTGTCCCGTTCTTTACCTTCGCATAGCCGGGAATCAATGCCTCCAATCTCTTCGAAGGGGCAGTCTCCGGCGAATTATTGATATGCTCCGGCGTCTCAAAATCGTTTCGGATCCGCTGAATTTCACCAACAATCCCATCATTGGCAATCAAATGGAATGTATTCGGCTCAGAGAACAGGATGCCTTCAAATTCATGAAGCATGAAATGGAATCTGCAGTTGCGCTCACCGATATCTTCATTGATGATGGATTCAATTTTCCCAATTCGCTCAAAGATGTCTGGTGTGGCATCGGAGATACCGGGCGTGTCGCTGGGCATCGCATAATAGTCAAACATGGTCGTTACATACTCATGCGGATGACTCTTACAGAGGATCATGAGCTCGTTTTTGACTTTTGCATAACGGCTTACACCGCCACGATACTTTCTGTTGGCATCCCGTCTCGTCTCGCAAACGATGGGGCAGACATAAATGCCCATACCGAGAAAATAAGGGTACAGCACCGCATTGATGAACGACTCCTCTGTGGGGCCTTCGCAATAAATGTAGATTGTTTTCATTTTGAGAGTCTACCTCCCAAAACATTTTTCTTCCAGAGGTCACCCAGCGTGTAGTCACCATCCAGCCACAGCTTGAGCTGCTCCGGATCTAACCGTCTGAACTCAGAACCGGTATCACTCCGGTCAACGACAATGACATCTTCCACATCGAACTCGTTCAGCAACTCTACAGATTGCGTGGATATAATGATCTGTTTTTCATTGGAAAGCTGCCGCACGATCTCAGAGAAAATCGTGATTGCATAGGGATGCAGGCCGAGCTCCGGCTCATCAACGATGATGGTAGCTGGCTGCAGCTCATGGGGCTGCAGCAAAAGCGTTGTCAGACAGATAAAGCGAAGAGTACCATCCGAAAGCTGAGAAGCATTGAAAATATCTTCGCAGCCGGCCTGGCGCCACCGCAGAACGATTTGCTCTTCATTACCCTCCTGGGGTTCCAAAACAAAGTCATCGAAATAAGGCGCGACCAGACGGATCGTTTCCACAATTTCATCGTAGTTCTGCTTGAAAAAGTTTTTTAACCGGTAAAGGAATGCGGCAAGGTTTGCCGCATCGTACAGCAGCATTTTATTATTGGAAATGTTATGCTCCTGCTTGACTCTGGCACCCTTACCCGTGTCATGGAAATGATACACCCGCCAATTCTGCTTGCGCAGGGTTGGGACAACGTAATCGTCAATTCCGTTATGGGCGCCGCTTTCCCACTGGGATTCACTATGCCCGCGTCCAATGTTGCTTTCATTGTCCCAACCACCATGATAACCGAAGTATTCCTTTTGGAAGATCAACCGGTTATCATCGGTAGGCACCAGAACGAAGCCATAAGAGTTCTGCCCAAAAAACACCTCAAAGTCAATCTCCTCGGTCACTTTCCGGCCATTATATAAAAGAGAACTCAAGCCGCTCTGTCCCACAGACACCTGAAGATTTTTAGACAGAATATTCTGGAGAAAGGAAAAGGCCGAAATAAAGTTGCTCTTTCCCGCTCCGTTAGAACCAATGAGCACATTGATTTTCCCGAAAGAAATATCACAGTTTTTGATGGATTTGAAGCCGCGAATTGTCATGCGGCTCAACTGGTCTCCCTGTAATGGCATACTAAACCTCCCAAAACAAGAAACAATTTGCTTAATTATATCAATTTCTCGTGTTCCTGTCTACCATGAAAGAGCCATATAAGGTATACGGTATTTTCTGCCTCACAGGCCGTATTTATCCCGCAGCATATACAGCCCTTCCATGGCATCGGACACCATTCCCGTTTGAATGTCGGTTTCCGCTTCTGCAAGCTTTGTATAGACATCCTCCATAGTTGGCTTTCCCGCATAGGCTTCTGTCAGCTTGCTGAAGTCACGATTCGAGATAACATGTGGCATAGATATCGGCTCCTTTCATGAAGCTACTGTACCATAATTATCACGCATCCGCAAACCCTTTATTGGCGAGGGCAGGAGTAAAGAATTACGCCGAAGGCTCCAGCCGGCGGCGCATATCGAACTCCTGTCCATCCGCATAGCCCATGGCGGCATATTGGCGGTTTATGCTGCTTTGGGGCGAGATCTTATAACTGCTCCGCTTCATTTTGGAAACGGCATCCTCGACCGCCTGCGGCACAACCATGACCAAGCCCCATTCCTGGTGTTCGGCCTCCTGCTTTTGAAAAGCGGCAGACAGCCCGCGGCAGAAGCCCCATCCGTAGGAATTGCACATCTCCCGAAGCGTCTTTGCAGGATATCCCTTTTGGGTACGGATCTGCCTGCATCGGCTCGCTACGCAATCATAGGCGTAGAGAAACGCCAGCTTGCAGAGTTTGAAATCGTCCTCCATGCCGATAAACCCGATCTCCGAAACCTTGCTGCCGTGTACGGAACTCCGATAGGGCCTGCAGCAGTAATGTGCGGCAATGAGCGTGGAGAGGTAAACCGTCCACGGCGAAGAGAGCTTCGTGCAGGTGACGCCCACACACTCCTGAATCACATTCTTGTTCTCCTGCGGCTCAATATCCTCCGGCATGAGCTTATGCTCCGCCATCAGTCGCCGGGCCTGCAGCAGCGCGGCTTTGGCTTCCTCCTCGTAAGGGCTTTCCGCCAACGCAAGGAGCTTGGCGATCTTTTCCGTAATCTTTGACATAGACAACCACCTCTTATCCGGCCATGCGCCGGGCTCTGCGCTCGGCGTGTTTCTGCTTGAGCCGCGTATAGTCCCCTTCGTAACGCTGGCAGCCGACTTTGTTCAGGCGGCGCAGCGCGGCGGAGTGGAACTGAAAAACGGCGGCAGTCCTGCGGTTTACTCCGGTAAATACATCGGCATCGTAACGCTTGTAGTCCACGATGTAGCCCAGATCATTTTCCTCCATATAGTCCATGAAGGCGGTGCTGTCCACCTCCAGCATCCCGTCACAGAGAAATGCCTGATAACGGGGCAGCGGCTGACCAAGGTTCTGCGTCATGGTGATGCGCTCTCCGGCGTTGACCGGAAGAAGCTGCACCTTGATCGCCGGGGTATTCGGGTAGCATTCCACCTTAATGCGGTAGGTGTTGCCTTTATAGGTGCCGGATAAAATATCATTCATATCTGTTCACTTCCTTATCATCATTCTGACTGGGTGAAGAAGGCTTGTTGGCTTTTGCCTGCGCCTGCTCAAAGCCGCGCTTGACAGCAAGAACCATCGCCTCCTCTCCCACATCGGCGTTGCGAGGCTTTTTCTCCCGCAGCTTTTGGCACTTCCTCACGGCAGCATCGTAATCATAGCCGATGCCGCATTGAAACTTGTCCGCGATCTGGCGGAGCTTTTCTGCCTGATATTCATAGATTGCCCGGTGAAAGCCGCCAAGTTCCCACTCGTCGCACACCGTCTCTAACAGCCTTGCGTAGTTCCGCAGAGCGTTGACGATTTTTACGACATCGCCGTAACAGGTTTTCACCTTATGGGTGCCGCTGAGATCAAATACATGCAGCAGCACCTCTCTGGAAAGGCACCGCTCCAGATCAATGGATGCGGACAACTGCGGCTCATAGATCGCAGATGGCAGCTCCAACGGCTGCTTGGCGGGCTCATTCATCTTCTGCGCACCGCTTTTCGGCGCTGCCGGATAATCTGCCGACGAAACGGACACTCCTGGGGAATGGTATGGGGGACGCTCTGCCAGTTGTCCAACACCAGTTCATGGGAGATCTCGCAGATGCTGTCGCCTTCCCCAATATGTAAATGTGCTTCAGCTTTTGATTATCTTCGGAAATCGCTGTTGAGCGATGGTAAGTATTTGTTGCAACATAAACAGCAAATGCAAGTAAACAGGCCAAAATAACTTCGCTGGTAAGTTTTAAGAGGACTCTTCCTGCAAAACTTTTCTGTGCACTGGCATATGCGGCGTTTAACTTGTTGTCAAGCGATTTCAGCAGTTTTAGATGGCCTTTCATAGCGTGACCTCCGCAAATTATATTGAGACGGCCATGGCGATATTTTCCTTTTTAATATATCATGTTTTAATAGAATGGACAACTATAATAAAGGCTTAAAGAGAAATGGACGAAGCTTACTGGGGCTCGTCTATTCCTCTTTAGAGTAAAAATAACCTTTCTCTTTTAAAACTATCTAAGTGAATTAAAATATGTGAAGTTTACATTGACGCAATCTCTGATTGCTACGGTCGGAATGGGAAATGCAATCAGAAATTTCCTGAAATGTAACGTTCGCGTGGTTTACATCTTCTGTTGCCTGTTGGACAATAAGAACATAAAAACTAATAAGGAGGATATGATGAAAAAGATTGTGACATTAGGCATCTTAATGATTTGCTTACTTGTGGCTGTAAGAATGACGACATTTGCTAACGCGGAGAGCATTGAAGAGGTATCTTTTGTAGATGCAGATGATGTAGTAGATGAAAAAAATGTGGAGAGGGGAGATAGTGGAATCATTGAGGATATGCTAAAAGAAGAGGAGGATATTCAGTATTATGCTTATTTAACATTAGATGACGCAGATCCAAGTCTTGCTCCGGTAATCATTGAGGCCAGAAATAGGATTATTTTTAGGCAATCTTGGGTTGCAGACGGATTAAAGGGCTATGTTCATGACAGAAATGGAAATGTAATTGAGGAGGTGCCGCAATTTTCTGACCTATTCCCGGAAGATTGGGATGTTCCAGTTTTACCAGTAGAAGTAGATCTGTCGTATTACGGAAAATAAATAAAAAGGAGATAGTTATGAGAAGAGTAATTAGTGCTGCTTTAGCGATGGTTATGGTTATGGCGATCAGTATCCCAGCATTTGCTATCGATAAAGAAAGAGAAGTTAGCCGACTGGCATATATGAATTTAGACCAGGCCAGTGAAGCAATGCAGGAAAAAATCCTTCAGGCGAGAGAAGAGATCATTTTTAGCAAGTCCTGGGTTGCAGATGGATTGCAGGGATTTGTATATGATAAAGATGGAAATGTGATTGAGGAAGTTCCTCAGTTTTCAGAAATTTTCCCTGCCGACTGGGATATGCCTACCTTTGATGTACAAGAAGATATCGAGGTAGAAAATAACGGCTATTTACAGGACGAAAACAGTGTGACACCATTAATAAATAGCGATGATGTTATGGTAACGGTTTTTTCTGATACGTTGAAATTGAGAGTTCCTTCGAACAGTGATACACCCGCATTTGACACCTTTGACACTACATATTGGTATAACTACTATCACTATAATATGACTTATGTTTATACAAGAGGATATGATAGAGACAGTAGTTCGTGGTATAAAAACTATTATAACGTAGGGTATTCAAATGCAAAGACCGGAGCGTCGTTAGGGTGGAAGACAAATATTGAGAGCTGGGACACGTTTGGGATTACCCCTCCAGCGAATACTAAGGTTGCAGTTCGTGCAAGCATGTATAGCGATAATCCTGAGGTGGAATCCGGTAATTGGGATATCGATGTGTTTGCATTTTGTGAGATTTTGAATTCATAAAGATGAGGGCGAAAAATTCTGACTAGATATACTAAGGAATGGAAACATAGATTTTAGATTAGTTGATAATGAAGGGAGCGTTTAAATGAAATTAAAGAATAAATTGGCGGGATTGCTCTCGCTTAGCCTCCTGTTAGGAGTACTTACTGTATCTTCATCGGCCATCGACAGAGAAAACGATGTTGAGTTTGTGCTAGAAATGGTTACCAGAACTCCGGGCAGTGAATATGCATGGAATACAGACGGAGGCAGGGAAACCAAGATAGTTTCTACCAAAGTGAGAGAGCGTGTTTGGGGATGGTCTACTTGCTATGATAAGTACGAAAAAGAAGCCAGACATTATACTCATTCTCGGTATGAACACTTCCTTTCGGGAGGTTCCTGTGATGAGTGGTCATCCGGGAGAGTGTGGGGAACTGGAAAGGTGTGGGCATATAGTCCGTATATTAGCGACGATGCAGCAAGTGAGTTACAGGCGAGAGTGTATTATGGACTGTAAGCTGTAAATAGTAAGATGAATTTATTTATAGGGCTAAAATGGATGTCTATTTTAGCCCTATAAACATACCGGAGGGAATATGTCGAAAAGGAAAAGAGTTGCTGTGACGACAGCGATTATTTGCGCGTTATTTGGGATAATATACTTAGCAGTATCTTTTTTGCCCTATAATAAAAATAGCAAATGGTCGTCCTTGTACTTTGAGGCTGATCTTGGTAAAATTTATGGACAATCATTAGATGAATTAAAGAGAGCTTATAAGGAACTGACATCGATTGACTATTACGAAATAAACAATCAGTTTTTGGAGATTTCATATCCGGAAATTGATAGCGAGTTTTTGTATGGGTTCGAATATGGGAATCCAGAAACACGGAATAATGGAAATGGCGAAATCTATCTAACAAAGTGCTTTCAGATCAGTAAGAATTGCATTGAAAAATTTGGGTTAGAAGTAAAAGACGGAAATACTTTTTCCGATGATGACATGAAGTATGTTAGTGGCAAGTATATTCCAGTGATTGTTGGATCGGACTATGCAGATACTTTAAAAGTAGGAGATTTATTAAAGGGGGTATACATTCAAGATGAATTTACCTATGAAGTTATAGGAGTTTTGAGTAAAGGAGCAAACATAAATCTTGGCGGACATGAAGTGAGCCTTGATAGGTACTTAGTGATGCCATCATTTGATATCGAAGAAGATCCGATAAATGCAGAAGATGATATGTTTCAGGTAAGGCATTACGCAAACAAATTATCAGGGAAGTTACATTATGGTTCATTTATGCAGTTTTTGGAGTTCTACAAAAGGATATTTGATATTAACGGAACTTTTAAAACAGAGGGAAAAGTCGTTTTTTAGATTATGTAGATGATATATTTTACATTCAAATACAATGCTGATAATGTTATAGTAGCATAAGAAGGGCGGATAACTCTGAAAACTAAAACGATCAGAGTTATCCGTTCTTTTAATACCAGATTTTAAGAGTGAAGGTGAATGTGTGGTTTTTTTGATTAAATTATTAGGAATACTTTTAGGGTTTGCAGGTCCGTTTTTTACAATAGGGTTGAGCAAAACTCCGATTTGATCATGAGTCCATACAATAAACAGTGCCATTCGACTTGCTTGAAGCCTATATATTGTGACTCAACTTTGCGAAGCTCACGTTTTGCTCAACCCTAGTTTTTACAATAAAAGCAATTAAGGAAAGTTTACAGGAAAAAAGTAGGGAGCAAGTATACATTGTATTATCAAGTGTATGCGGTGGAGCAATAATGCTTATAGTTATGGGACTGCTTCCGAATACATAAACCGTTATATAGTTAATTTTAGTAATATGTTGAAACCGCCGGTTGATAATGAATCGGTGGAATTGTTCAATGGGCGCGATGCTTAGTGGCCTTTACCCAATGATCCAGAACGGCCCACCGGCGCCCGCTCGTCTGCTGGCTTCGTTCAAAATGATGGACAAGTCCCACGCTTTTTGACTGCGGCGGTAGCTGGCGGGATCAGCTACAAGGATTTTTTCGTCTTGGACGCCCCGCAGCACGATAAAATGTCCGGACTTTGTGAAATGCCCTTTGGTCATCAGAGCTACGACCAGCTTCCCGTCTGCCAGGGCATCCAGAATGCGCTGCGGTTCCGAAGCGGTACACCCTTCAACGGAAAGCTCCCACGCCTGTGCCGCGCCGGGGATTAAAGTGTGGTAGGAGCCGCTTTTGCTGCACCAATAGCCGTGCTCATAGGCCCACCGTGCCATTTGGACCGGGTCAACCGTCTCACTGGTCAGCGAGGAAACCACAATAGCCATGGAAGTTGGCCCGCAGCCATACCCCCCAATATGGTCAGTGCCATAAGGCTGATTGGCATAGCGTTCATCCAGCTGGTTGAAGTAGATGACCTCCGTTTCCCCATCGATAAAGCGCACATCGCCAAGAGATGTAATGGTGTTAGTGGAGGGAGCGTATTGGAACAGGCCGTCGCCAAGAAACAGGCTGAGATTTTCCGCATAATTTTCCGCCAGATCTTTCTGTTCGTCAGTCAGCGCAAAGATGGTGTCCGCAAAATAGGCTTCACCATTATAGCGGATCGTGTAGATGTACCATGTCTCCGCCGTATCTTCCTCGCCGTCCTCCTCCGCAGGGACAGTACGCACCTCCATCGTTCGGCTGAAGCTGTAGAGGTGCGCGAGGCCCGCGCGCAGAATCTTCTCCATGTCGGTAAGGGAGATGGAGGCGAAGTCCAGCTCTTTCGCTGCGCAGTATTGAGAGATAAACAGGTTGGCATTGCTGATAAGATCCCCCTCATAGGGATTGACTACTTCATAGTAGTCTCCGTCTGTTCCGGCAAAATCATTGGCGATGCGCTCCTGCACATTCTCAATACCCTCTCCGAGAATCTGATTGATTGCAAAGGCAGCCTGATTCACATTTTCCGTAATGGCCGCGTTGTCATTGAGGATCGGCTGCCCGGCTGCTCCGGACGCTCCGCTATCCGTCAGGCTTCCAAAGATAATCCCAGGCAGGAGCAAAATAAAAAGCAGCGGCAGCGCCAGTAACACCAGCGCGGCCGCCGCTATTTTCCCGATATGCTTTCGTGCGGACAATGCCGCTCCTATGGCAGCTCCATAGGGCCCGCCTGCCGCAGCGCCCTTTGCCGCGGCGGAAATGGCCTTGCCGGTCCGTACTGCCTGCATGGTATTGGATGCAACAGAAGCTGCCTCATCCAGTCCGGTATGAGTATTATTGTTCATGATGGATTTCCTTTCAAGTCTAACAGCTATGCTAACATAGTTCATACGAGGCACAGCTTCGCCTTTTTGAGTCTTGTGCTTTATATTCCCAAATCCGCGCTTTTCAATTGACGTGACCTGTGTTACAATACTTCTTGTGTGTCACAGGAGGGGAAAACTATGGTTTTTACAAATGAAGAGGTCGCCATGATCGAGGGTATAATTGGCTCTTTCTTCTCAGGTGGACATGTTTCTGAAGACGTCCGCCATGCGTATTCCCGTGTATGGCAGCATCTTGCAGCTGACACATTGGATACCGAAGATTTTCACCGTATTTCCAATGCAGCTGATTTTGCGATGAAAAATCATTTCTGCGAATCTTGCAACCGAGAGAGTCAGCGGATCCTGACAGCAATCCTGATAAAAGCAACAGCTGCTTTCTGACTTTATAGCATTTGGTATAGGACAAGCACTGCAGCAGCTATGAGAATAGCTGCTGAGGGCTTTGCCTTTGCGAAATTTATGAAGCAGTGATCTGCCAGTCATTTTCCTCACGCATGAAAAAATACGCATATGTTCTTGGAGCGGCGCTGCAAAGCGCCGCCATTTTTTTGCTGTTATCACGGTAAGTGAGCCAGTACACGAAGCAGTCCGCAAAATACTCCCGCTCGTTGGTAAGCGCATACGGACGGAGCAGGGCTGCTGCGGTTCCGGACTCCTCCTGATAAAAGCCTTCCGTCTGAGACGGGAAGCCTATCAGCTCATCGAGAAAGTGACCAAACTCGTGGACGGTGGCCCCCGCCGAGGATACAGTGATTTGGCGGCTTCCGTAATTGGTTGCCCCAATACAGCTCATATTCCGCTCTTCACTCAGCCTTGCGAGGTATTCATAGTCAATGGTGTACTGCCACCCTCTTTCCGCAAATGCCTGCCGGATCGGCTCTGGGATCTTTTGAAGTTCCAGCAGATAGCTGTTCAGATGGACGCCCTCTTTATTGTTCAGAGGGATCGTCTCCAGAATGGGCGGCGGCGCAACGGTAAATTCCCCGGTCAAAAGAGCATAGAGAAGATCCGCAGCCTCGCCCCGTGTGATGATGTCCGTCCCTGCACAGGTGTCTTCGCATAAGCCAAAGCTCACAGCAGCGTGGAAAGCATTGTCCTGCGAAGACAGGGCTTCCCCCTCCGGGTAGAGCTGAGAACTGTACGGTCAACAGCGAAGACTGGAGATTGCCAGAGCGCTGGTTACAGACCCGCAATTGCTGCTTCTCGATGAGCCGGCTGCCGGAATGAACGAGGATGAATCAATCAAGCTTTCGGATTTCATCCGCTCGATTCAAAATATGTATGATACGACAATTTTGATTATTGATCACCACATGGATGTGATCATGGGAATCTGCGATCATATCACGGTGTTCAATTTTGGCAGTAAGCTTGCAGAGGGAACGCCGGCAGAGATTCAAGGCAATGAAAGAGTGATCGAGGCATATTTGGGGAAGGGGTGAGCCGTATGCTGAAAATACAGAACTTAAGTTACGCATACAAGAAGATACAAGCCCTTAAAGACGTTTCCTTTTCTTTGCAAGATGGTGAGATTATGTCGATCATCGGTGCTAATGGCGCAGGAAAATCAACTCTGATGAAGTGTATTGCCGGCGTTCTGAAAACAGACTCTGGTTCGGTTATTCTTGATGATTTTCCACTTGCACAGAAACCGCACCAAGTGGTTCGCAGTGGTATCGTGCTTGTTCCGGAGGGACGGTGGATATTTCCGGGACTTTCGGTGGAAGAAAATCTGAGCAT
>ENA-OYXY01000573-OYXY01000573.1-human-gut-metagenome-genome-assembly--contig:-NODE-573-length-17622-cov-7.282291_pt1 | contig 17622 bp, 19 predicted proteins | sample MGYA00244058_ERZ653438 | MGnify/ENA primary metagenome ERZ653438 (study PRJEB26926, sample SAMN06165026) | human gut metagenome | biome: ENVO:00009003; feature: ENVO:2100002; material: ENVO:00002003... | reverse complement strand
GGGCGAGGATGATTTTCCCCCGAAACCTGCAAGGCCCGACCTTGCAGGTGGAAACCGGCGGTCCGCTACCTTTGTCCCGGAAATGGAATGACTGGTTCAGTTCCCTTTTCCACCTTTGGGCTTTGGAAAAACAAGTTTCAGGTTAAAGCTCTCGTCAAAGGCGACCATGGCATCGAATGAGATCCCCTTTTTCCCTTTAAAGCCCTTGATGAGCCGGGTGGAGCCTGAAGAGAAAAGCTGTTCCAGATGCTGGTCGGTCAGTTCCTTGTTCAGAAAACGGCGGAATACCATCAGTCCGCAACCTTCCTTGTCACATTTGGCCGCCTTCCCCCGGATGATGACATGACCACACTTGCATTTGGGGCAAGTGAAGGAACGTGACTTGGGCAGAGGAAATTCGAGACGGAGTATTTCATCGGTGGCCTTGTGCGTGTAGTCACGGATGGAACGCATGAACGTTTCCGTATCGAGTGTATGCCCTTCAATCTGAGCCAGTGCCTTCTCCCAGCAGCCTGTCATTTCCACATCCGCCACCTGCATATCCTTTACGGCCTCGAACAGATAGAGCCCTTTTTCCGTAGGACGGATACTCTTTCCGGATCGTTCTATATAGTCCCTTTTGAACAGGGTGGCAATGATGGCTGCCCGTGTGGCAGGTGTACCGATTCCGGCATCCTTTACGGCCTCTTTCGCCTCTTCATCGGTAATGTCCTTTCCGCAAGTCTCCATGGCGCCCAGCAGGGTCGCTTCCGTGTAGAGCGGCTTGGGCAGGGTCTTCTTCTGCACCAGTCCCCGACCCATGACGGGAAGGGTTTCCCTTTCGGCAAATACAGCCATACCGACTTTCCCTTCCGGTTCGTCTCCGTCTCTTTCCTCCCTCCGTGAGAAAACGTCGCACCATCCCGGATGGATGACGGAAGAGGAACGTGAACGGAAGACCATTCCCTCACAGGTACATTCCATGGTCAGCTGCTCTTTCTCGCAGGGTGGCGAAAAGGATTCCAGCATCCTGCCGGCTATCAGGGTATAGACCGCCGATTCCGCCTCGGAGAGTTCGTTCGGGATGATACCGGTAATGATCAGTGCATGATGGTCCGTCACTTTGGTGCCGTCCACACACCGGGTATTCAGGTCGGACAAGTCAAAGGATTCCCCGTATGCCTTGAAATCCGGTATGGATGTGATTTTTTCCAGCAGGGAAGGAATGATCCGCATGACATCTTCCGGAATATGGCGGCTGCCGGTTCTCGGATAGGAAATGAGTTTCTTCTCATACAAGGACTGGGCTATGGAAAGGGTCTTTTCTGCCGTCAGGTCATAATGGGTGTTGCAGTCTTTCTGCAGGGATGTCAGGTCGTAGAGAAGCGGTGGCTGCCGGAAGACCCTCTTGCGTTCCAGTCGTGTGACTGTCGCCTGAGAACCGGTGCCGATGTTGCTGAATGCCGCTTCCGCAGCTGCCTTGTCCTTGAATTCCTCCGTATGGATGAATTGCCGGTGCGCCTCTCCCTGTGTCAGCGTGATATGCAGTTGCCAATAAGGAACAGACACGAAATTCCGGTTCTCCTTGAAACGGGTACATATCATGGCGAGTGTCGGAGTCTGCACCCGTCCGATGGAATTGTTGGCCGAACTTGTGGCTATCGCCAACGCTCGGCTGGCGTTCATGCCCACCAGCCAGTCAGCCTTTGCCCGGCAGTCAGCGGCCGCATGGAGACTGTCATAGTCGCTGCCATTCCTGAGATTGGCCATACCTTCCCGGATAGCCTCGTCTGTCAGCGATGAAATCCACAGACGCATGAACGGCTTGCTGCATCCCAGATAGTCATATATCCAACGGAATATCAGTTCACCCTCTCGTCCGGCATCGGTTGCCACAATGATGCTCTCGCATCTGGAGAATACCCCCTCGATGATTTTCAACTGCCGGGAAGCGGCCAGGTCTGTCACCGTGCCCCTGTCCGTGCGGATCAGTCTGGAAACAAGCCGGAACGGGTCCGGCAGCATCGGGAGGTCAGCGGCGGTTGTCTTCGTATAGCCATACGTACCGGGCAGGGCAAGTTGCACGAGGTGCCCCAGAGCCCAGGTCACCATGTATCCGTTGCCTGTACAGTAGCCGTCCATCTTTTCGGTAGCCCCGACCACACGGGCTATATCCATTCCCACACTCGGTTTTTCTGCTATGATTGCTTTCATCTTCATTTTTTTTTTGTAAAATTAAAGCCGTTCCCCGCGACCGCCATGGATGACGGGGAACGGCGGTTTGACATTTGACGGTTGATTGTCGTATCGGGTGAAAAGCGGATGCTATGCCACCGGCTTCACGCCAAGGATTTCCATCAGCGGTTCACCGTCCTTGCGTATCAGTTGCAGGGTGGCATCCATCACCACGTCCACACCGAGGAGTACAAGGCTGAGTGACATTACTTTCGTTTTCTTCCCGCTGAGCAGCGTTTCAAGTTCTCCCGACATTTCCAGTTCGTCCTTGAGGATGCCGATTCCGGCCAGTTCTTCCCAGTTTACGTCTTCCGCCTTGAAAGGCGCATTGTTTCCATTGTTCTTTTCCATGTTTCTGATTCTTTTGGATTATACATTCGTTTTACTTCAGGCCATGCTTGCACCTTTGGATCTGCGGCTGCTCTGCTTCGCCTCCTGTCCCTGTTTCTGGGCGTTGGCCACGACATTCCGCTGTGAAGCGTCACGCTTGCGGTCCGGATTCTCGTTGTAGAAGTCCAGCCTGCCCTGGTTGAAGTTCGCCTTGACATACTGGGAGATGGTCTTTCCGTCATAGCCCTTGATGCCCTCTACCAGCACGGCCTTGCCGCTCTGGAGGTCGGCACGCTGCTGGCGGTTCAGCTGCACGTCCCATACCTTGTCCGGAATCTTGAACTCCGCACGCTGCTCGAAGCCGTCCGGTGTACGTGAATAGCTGAGCCGTCCGGTTTCCAGGTCTGCCTTGATGAATGAGGAGAATTCCTCGCCCTTGCGGTTGACCATGTCATTAAGGAAGATGACCTTGCCTTCCCGGAGCTGCTGCTGTTCTTCCGGAGTTATCTTCACTCCGTTGATTTCTTTCGGGATGTAGATTTCACGTGCGCCTTCCGGAGAATCCGGGTTGTAGCGTGTATAGGAAGGTCTGCCGGTGGCTTCATCCAGCTTTACATACGAGGAGAATAGCTCACCGTCCTTGCGTGCCATTCCCTCCACGAAGATGGCTTTTCCAAGATTGAGGTCTTCAATCTGCTGTTTGGTCAGTTCCACGCCACCCAGCGACTGGCGGTTGAACAGCTTGTCATTCTCGAAGATGTATTCGATACCCCTGCGCTCGGCATTGATCTGGATATGGGCATCAAATTCCTTTCCACCGTTGGAAATCATCCCTTCAACGAATATCTTCTTGCCTTCCCTCAGGTCGTTCTGTTCCTGTTCGGTCAACTGCACGCCCTTGATTTCCTTCGGGATGAACGCATTTTCCACACGCATGGCAACCACCTCGTTGGTAAGTTTGTCAATGCTCACGAAGGAAGGGATGTATTCCCCGTTACGTCCCTTCAGTTCCACGACACGCCCCATGTTGCCTGTTTCAAGCAGGTTCTTCTTGTCCTCTTCGGAAAAGATGTGTCCGAAATAAGGACGGTCAAGTTCGGGTTTCTGACGGATACCGTGGATGCCCAATACGATAGGACCTCCCACGGACTGCTGGAATGACAGTCGTGCATCCGTGCGCAAAACGGCGGAACCGAAATTCATGCTGATGGGTACGACCTGGTTGGTCTTGTATCCCTTGAGCATCTGGTCAAGGAGTCCGCGCTCCTGAAGTTCCTCCCGGGACAGTCCGAAGTGTTTCAGTTCCTCCCAGTTGATCATTGATTCATTGTAGCGGTACTTGGGCTGCTGCCCGGTTTCCGGGGCGGCCTGCTGCTGTGTCTGGTTTTTCTTTGCCATTTCTTCTTGATTTTGATTGTTTATACTTTGGTTTTCCTTGGTGCGTGGTACAATCTCGTATTTTTTCAGAAATTCATCCACCGCATCCGACTTCCTGCCTGCGGCCATGTCTTCCACCGCCTGTCTGACTTCAGGGCTGTCCAGGGTGTCCTCCTTGATGGTGAGCAGTCCGAAACGGGTCGGGTCCTTGAACTGGCTCCAGAAGTTTTTCAGAAAATTCTCGAACATGCTGGCATAACGGTCTATTTTTAGAAAGGAGTTCCGATGTTCCTTGTCTGCCGGAACCGTTTTGTACCTGCCGTTCTTGTCGATTTCGGATATAGCCTGCAACAGCAGTTCCATCTTGTCGAGAATGAAGACAATGTCACTCAGCTGGTCATTCTCGGTGACTTGTGTTTTCATGGGTTCGTCCCTTACATTTTTCTTTGCCATAATTGTGATTTTTAGAGTTGAAAACTATTGTTGTCACCGCAAATATATAGGCATAATTTTGATAAAACATTATATTCCAATGCGTTGGACTATCCGTTTCATCGTATGTCATCACGTTTCACCACAGGCGGGAAGACGAAAGGCAGAAAAACGGAAGAATCAGGGTAAAAGTGAGGGAAATATACTGAGTCCGATAAAACAAAAAAAGAAAGAAGGAACACACAGGAGGTAAGCCCCAACAAACAGAAAAGGCGGAAGCGGTAGAAAAGCCGGAAACAAAAGGGAAGCGATAAAGAGAAATGTATTATGCAGAGTGGAGAGCGAGCTGTCTTTAGTCCCCACTTCCTTCCGTTGCTCCATAAGACCGGAAGATCATTTTTGTATGGTAGATATTGACAGCGTAATCCATTGCGACATCAGCATCGGCAAAAGACCGCCGTCATCTGTCTTTTTGGTTTTGTCCTATGCGTCGTAGGTCGCTTCGCTTGCTAAGTCCCGGACCTTTTCCCCAACTCGGACGATGATACCGGAGCGTTTTTTCGGGCGGAAAATTACCAAAGGGAATTTTGTGTCCCGAAAACCGGAGGCTTGAACGTGGAAGGTATCATCCTCCGAGTTATCTTCTCGAAGGGACTTGCCAAGTGAAGCGGAATAATGATGGAATTTTATGGAGGAATATGGAATAATGCTTGGCACGATTTATCTTTCTATAAATCAATCAGCACATTGGATATATGTTTTAAGAAAAATGAGTAAATTCGCATTTAAAATAAATTTTCAATGAATTCAATGAAAAAAGCATATACGATAGACCAACAAATAGCCAGACTGAAATCAAATGGAATGACATTTGATGATGAGGAGAAAGCGAAAGAGATTCTCCTTGATGTGGGTTATTACCGACTTGGATTCTATTCTTTTCCATACGAAATAAAGTTTCCATGTTTGGAACATCGTGACCATCAGTTAAAACCGGGTACTACATTTAAAAGTGTCTATGACCTTTATGAGTTTGATACCAGACTCAGGAGATTGTTGCTCAATGCTCTTGACCGTATTGAGGTCAATATCCGTACAAAACTCATCTACAACATATCGCTGAAATACATTGATGACCCCTGCTGGTTTGTCAATCGTAAGTATGTAACCTCTAAATTCGTTAACGATTTTGAAGAACAGGTATATGCGGTTATGCGTAAAAACCCCATTATCCAACGTCATCATGCCAACCATCCGGGGATATATGCTCCTGCATGGAAAACCATCGAGTTTATGACAATAGGCAATATCATAACATTATATGATTCGCTGAAAGAAGCGGAAGCGAAAGATCTGGTCGCTAATGCCTATGGCTGTTCAAGAGGTGTTTTTTATAACTATATGGAAACTATACGTGTACTTCGTAACAAATGTGCACACGGAGGTTGTATTTACCGTATGGACTTTCCTAAAGGAATCAAACGTCTGCCTGCTGACATTTCTGCCGAATGCAGACACAATATTAAAGGTGGCATAGATGTTGTCAGGTATATGCTGGGGCGTATCTCACAATCGCGGAAAAAGGATTTGGAGAATGATATTCAAAATCTTGTCAGTTCCATTCAGACTCCCGAAGCCCAAAAAGTTATAGCGCAGGTTTCCAAAATAGAAAGTTGAATATTATTTGGTTGAATAAAAAAGAATCCTTACCTTTGCAATACTAAAAGTGCCCGTGCGAGCTTAGTCGTCGCATCTGCACTATAAAAAGGAAGAAAAAGAAATCTCGGTCATTATGGCTGAGATTTCTTGTTTTTATTGGTATTTCATTACTTTTTTCAATATGTTCAGATTTCCTGCATCGGCTTTTCATACATTCCGAAGCCGAAGCAATCAGCAATGACAAAATCTGAGCAACCTTTTTCTGTGAGTGATTTCAATTCGTTCCGGCTGTTGCAATAATAGAAGATTTCTTCATCCCATTCCGTATCGGGATCCATGGACAATGCAATTCTTGTTTCCAATGTATCCAGAGTGTCCTGCCAACGTATGATGCAATCTGCATAATGCGGTTCGCATTTACGCATGTTACAGAACTCTTGGTAAAGCATATCTATGTCTTTTCTGATTTCATCCGGTTTTTTCCAGCCGGAATCATCCACGATTTCAAAGCCGATTCCCTCTACCAGCAGGCATGTACCTTTATCATAAACCATCATGGTACGTTTGCCGATATGTCTTTTGCGTATTTCTGCCCAATCAGGCAAATCCCAACGTTCGACAGTCCAAATCCCACGATAGTTTTCCGGAATGGCATTGTATTCGCTCAATGTTATCTTTCTCATATTTTTCTAATTTATAGGTTACAGAACCTGACCGTATAAGTCTTGCACGGTTTCCCGAATGCAGGAAAACGGTCGAACTCCTTATATGATTCCCAATCCACTGACATGGTATATCCGTTTGGAAAATTTTCACCGATAAATTTGGTTATCATTTTTTTGTCTTCGTCGGTAAGAAACAAATCCTCTTCAACACCATATTCCAATGAATAAATCGCCCATTCGGGAATATTGTCCCAAATGAGCGTTTTACTGTTGTTGTCATTCATAGTCCTGCTGATTAAGTCTGTTTATAATTTCGTCAAGCTCCGTTTCCCACTTGTCCGTCCTCTCAATGGGTGACGGGTAGGTCAGTTGTTGCCACTGCCGGTAATCGAAGAGTTTCATACGCAGCGGATAGTAATCGAAAAGTTTCCGGCCTCCGGAAAATACTCTCAGGTGATTTGTTCCGACTTCCATCAGTCTCAGACCATAATGGCCAATGATTTCATAAAATCTTTTCATCGGTGTAAAGTTGCTTCTGCTCATATCTTTTATTTTTAAGTTAGACATTTCACGGCTCGTGAGCCGATTTTTTATTTCTTGCCTGCCTCGCTGTCCCGTGCCGGATTGTGCAAGGCTTTCCGGAAAAATACCGCAAGCGCAGCGCGGAAGATTTTTGCGGAAACCCGTAAGGGCCCGGCCTTGCTCAATCCAGACAGGCACGGGGCTACCTTTGCAGGCTGAAATAAAAAAGCAGTCTATATTATTCCTTATCGCCTTCATCCTGTGGAATCAGATGTTTCAAATCAGGGTCATTTTTTATCCTGAACATCTCATCCTCGATTATCTGCACCACATCCGCCTTGATTTGGGAATAGTTCCGGTCTATCTGTTGCTGCATGATATCGTTGCCATTCTCGTCCTTGAACTCGTTGATGACAGGTATCTTCTTGTAAGCCTTTGTTTCCGCCGCTACCTTTTCGCTATCGACAATAATCCGTGCGTGGAAAATCTTCTGGTCAATTTCTTCCCCGAAGTTGTCCGCCACACTGCCCACGAATGTGCCCTGCGAGAGGTTGGCAATCTTGGATGCAGGTATCAGCGAATCCAACTGTGTGTTAATGGAAGTGGATGTGTCCTGCCGGTTAATAGAGATGGATTGTCGTTGCTGGAGTATTTTGCCAAAACGTTCCGACAGGCTTTTTGCCGTTTCCCCGACCACCTGCCCTGAGAATATATTTCCCACCGTATTTTGGATTACCTTCGCCTCTTTTTCACCGTAGTCACGGGTAAGCTGTGAGAAATCCTGAAAGCCGAGACACACCGCCACTTTGTTGCTTCGTGCTGTGGCTATCAGGTTGTCGATACCACGGAAATAGATGGTCGGTAGCTCGTCAATGATAATGGAACTCTTGAGCTGTCCTTTCTTGTTTACCAGTTTCACGATACGGGAGTTGTATAGCCCCAATGCGGCCGAATAGATGTTTTGTCTGTCCGGATTATTTCCCACGCATAGGATTTTAGGATGTTCAGGATTATTCAAATCCAACGTGAAGTCATCGCCTGTCATGACCCAGTAAAGCTGTGGCGAAATCATCCTCGATAGCGGGATTTTCGCACTCGCTATCTGCCCCTGGAGCTGATCTTGAGTTCCTCCTTGCCAGGCATCCATAAAGGGGGAAAGGTAGTTTTCCAGTGAGGGATACGAGGTCAAAATCGTGAAAATATCAGCATACGGTTTATTTAAGAATTCTATCGCATGGGGAAAGGTACAATACTTGCCGTCCTTGTAAATCCGCAAGTACCAGATAATCGCCGCAAGCAAAATAATCGGAGATTCCACGAAGAAGTCACCTTGTTTCTGTATCCATGTCTTGTTCAAATTCAGGAGAATGGTATAGGCTGATTCGTAGGCATCACTGATATCGGCCATGAATTTCGGGTTTATGGGATTGCATCGGTGGCTGCGTCTCGGATCGTCAAAGTTTATCACATAGAATTCCGGTCTGACCTTGTATTTATCCAGGTTCTTCAGCAGTTCGTTATAGGCTATTACGGAAAGGTCGTCAAATTTGTAATCATACAGATACAAAGCGAAACCTTTGGAAATCTGCTGTTTGATAAAATTATTCACCACTGCGTAACTCTTACCCGAACCGGGCGTTCCAAGCACGATGGAAGCACGGAACGGGTTGACGATGTTTATCCATCCGTCCCATTCCTTGCCCTGATAGACAAATTTCGTGGGCAGGTTGACGGAATACTCGTTCTCCATGAGCCTTGTTTCCTGCATGAAGCTCTCATTGGCGGTATTGAACACGTCCTCCATCAGATTATTCTTCAACATACGGCTTATCCACATACCCGACATCAAGAGAAGGATATATCCTGCGGTAAGCGTTACCGTATATATGACGGCATTGGCTGTCGGGCTGAACGGCAGGTCGAGCATCCACCAGTTCATGAAAAACAGCACCATCCCCGAAAGGAAAGCGGCATATATCCTGTTCCATGTCATCTTTTCATTCTTCACACCTTTTGTACCCAGACACGAGAGTGCAAGGAATATGACGGCAAACACTTTCGTTACAAGCAGGTTGCTGAACAGCCCCGCTGTCCGCTGGAAATTAAGCAGTATTCTGTCAACCACGCCTATATTGATACCCATATCCACAAATGAACGGTAACAGAACCAATAGACGTGAATGACAATAAAAACAATGGATATGGCACGCATGAACTCCATGACCTTGGCCAGTCCTCTCAAATCATCTTCCTGTTGCATGATAAACTGATTTTTAATGTTGGTAAATTCGGTAATTAGGAAATTCCCCATGAGCGGCGTTTCTTCTTCTTTTTACGTTGCAGCCTCCGGGCAAGAGCCTCTTCCTGCGGGTCGGGACCGTTTGCTTCAAGATTGAATATCCCGAAAGCCTGTTCGATGGCACTTTCCATATCGGAGGAGAATCCGCTTTGCAGACCGGTGTCCGGCATGGGCGCATCCAGATCCGGGATGTTGTCCGGATTATTGAAGAGCCGTTCAAAGGCGTTTGCCGAGAACTCCTTGCCGAGCCGCGAGCCGTTATAGACCTCCCGGTTCTTGTGGTCGATGAAAGTTGCGCCGTAGATGCGTCCTTCATCGTTCTCACGGAATACCGCGTCTATACCTTTTCCGGCAAGCAGACGGACAAATGTTTCCCGGTCGCCACGGCAACCGTGCATGGCAAGAGCCACCTCGTTCCGAATCTTCGGCTGCCATTTCCGGGCTTTGTACTCGCGGGCATTGTAACCGATACGTTTTTCCAGTCCCTCATACCCGTAGCGTTTCCCGATAAGGGAGGACTTGATGGGCGTACATAGCGGTTTTCCCGTGTCATCCGTCATAGTATAGACGATGCCGTTATAGGGTACTCCATCAAATTCGCCTTTCACTTGCTTCGCTTCGATATTGAAACAGGAAAGCAATGCGCTGTACTCTCCGAAAGACTGGAAACGGTAAGTGCCGAACACGCTCTTTACGATGTTGGAAACCTGCATCTTCACGTCTCCGTTTTGGTAGTCCGCTTTTTTGAGGTACGGCTCAAGCAATTCCTTCCGTTTGTCTTCTACCTGCTTCAGTCCGAACTTCCGTTCCAGTTCCCGGCAGGCTTTCATCGAGCGGTTCCACTCGTAAGCGTCACTTATTTTCTCACCGTTTTCCTTCACGCAGGTAGAGACGATATGGATATGCCTGCGGTCTATGTCCTCGTGCAGATACACAATGTATGGCTGGTCGCCATATCCCATCTTCTGCATATATTCCCTTGCCAGATCCGCGAACTGTCCGTTCGTGAGGCGGTCATCCACCGATGGGTTCAGGGAGATATGCAGTACCGGCTTCTCCGTGTTCCTGTTGGCGGCAAGGTAGCTGTCGAAAGCCCATAGTGTCTGCTGCATGACATTATGGGGATTTCCGGTGATATCGGTAATCATACGGTTGCCCGTAATGATACGGGCGGTGGACTCGTCCACTTTCCGCTGGTTGTAGATGACCGCTCCGTAAAGCGATACACCTCTGTTGATTTTAGCCACCATTCTGCTGTTCCTCCTTATTCCTTTTTATCAGGTATTCCTCCTCGAACTCCCGGGTAAGCATGATAATCCTTTTGCTCAGCACCACCAGATCGATGATGGCCTTCTCCAGATTACGGAGCAAGGCGAATGCCCGTTTTTCACCGAAATTGGACTTGACAGCTTTTACCGTCTGGTTGTAGTTGTTACCGATAGCCTGGAACTGGTGATAGAAATTTGTCAGTCTGATGTAGTAATCCATTGCAGCCTTGTCGATTCTGACGACCTTGATTTCATGTCCGAAAAGCATCGCCTTGATAAATTTTGAATGCTCCTTCAATCCGGATTTTTGAAACTGGATGTTGAAACGCCCGTTCTCTTCCGAGTTTAACCGTACCACATAACGGTGCACGGCCGGGTCGGATTTTGGTTTCCGTCCCACACTTTTGGTCATTTTTTTCTTTCTGTTTTCTTCCATACGCATTGATGTTTTCTGTTTCTGATCTTCCATCCCGGATTCACGACTTTGGAGTGAATCCCTCCCGAGCCTTCAGGCGAGTGGCAAGTTGTTTTGAGTGCCCGAATTTATTTCGGGTGCCTCAAAACACAACTTGCTATGTTCGCTTGAACATGAATTTTCCTTCGTCAAATTAAGTTTTGACCTTCAGCCTCATTTTTCGGCTTCGGGAAACCTCCGCAGCGGTATCCGTTCCGTTGTCGGTGCAAAGTTATGGCGGTTTATCCTGTTGTAAAATAGCGGGTTATATGTAACGTGATGACAAATGATGACACAGGTCGTCACCTCCCTTAAAACATAGTGCAGGTATGAAAAAATACCCTTTTATTTGCAGCGTGAACGGTAAAACAAACCAATAATCAAGTGGCTGTCCGTTGTATTACCCGTTAGCGAAAACACTTGTTGCAACAGGCGGGCAGTGATTGTTTACTTGCTTTGTTAGGACAGATAACTATCGGTTGGTCGGTTTGCCGGTTGGTGAGCACAAAGCAACCGTATCACTAACAAACCTTGTCACAAAGCAAACAACAGACAAGTAAAACAATAGTATAACAAACCATTAAAAAAGTTCAGTTATGAAGAAGAATCCGTTATTCGTTGCAGTCAGCAACCAGAAAGGTGGGGTCGGCAAAAGTACAATGTTGGTAACACTTGCCAGTCTCCTGAATTATTCGATGGGCAAGAATGTGGCTATCGTTGATTGTGACGCCACCCAGCGCAGCCTGTTCAATCTGAGGGAACGGGACATGGAGATGGTGGAGATAAACAAAAAGTACATGGTGTTGCTGGAGGAACAGAGGCTCAGGGGATGCAGGATTTATCCTATCAGGCAGGCAAAGCCGGAGAATGCACGCCAGGTGGCCGGAGAGTTGGCGGCAAAAGCAGATTTTGATATCGTTTTCATAGATTTGCCGGGGTCTATGGACATATCCGGCGTTTTGCAGACCATTTTCAATGTGGATTATGTATTGACCCCCATTGCCGCTGACAATTTCGTTATGGACAGCAGTTTTGTCTTTGCCAAAAGTGTTATGAAGTGTGCGGAAAACCGGAAAAACATTCCCTTGAAAGACGTGTTCCTGTTCTGGACCAAGGTAAAGAAAAGAAGCAATACCGAAGTGCTTGACAATTATATGGCACTGATGAAGAAACAGGGGTTGAAAATTCTGGATTCAATGATTCCCGATCTCTGTCGCTATGACAAGGAACTCTCATCCCGGACCCGCACCTATTTCCGATGTTCACTCCTTCCCCCGCCGGCAGGACAGCTTAAAGGCAGCGGATTGCAGGAACTGGCAAACGAACTGATTGTAAAATTTAACCTGTAATTGAGATATGGCAAAGAAAATTGTAAAAGTGAATGAAGAAAAAATCAGGGGGTATATGGTCGGTGACATTCCTGATGCCATCGAGAACGACGATATCATAGTGGTTGAGGTTCCGGAAGAGGAAAACAATGAAAGGCAGGATACGGAAAAAGAAACTGCCCGGAAAAATTCCAAACCTTGCAATATGCCCGAATGTGACAGTAACTTTCGTCAGAAGTATCTGGTGAATACCCCCATGCCCGGACGCATCCAGGTGTACCTGAACCGCAAGCTGTACGACGAGATAAAGAATTATCTCCATGTGATAGCTCCCGAAGTAAGTATTGCGAGCTATATCAGTAACATCATCGCCGAGCATATAGAACTCAACATCGAGGAAATCACCCGAATGTATAAAGACCGTTTTTCACCCCCTAAAATTCAATAGTCATGGAAACAACATTAATTTATTTTTCAGTAAAAGCCGTATCGGCAACTTACATATTATATAAGGTATGGATGTTCATTTTCAGTCCGAGAGTTTATAATTTTTGGGATAGTCAGCTTCGTCATATGCGTATTGCACGTATCCGGTTATGGAAATTACGTAAAAAACGGATGGCGGAAAAAGCAAGGAAAGCCCGGTATAGGGCAAGACTGGACAAGGCTGAAGCCTGGATCGCACAAGCGGAGAAAGATATCCTTAAAGTCGGGCATGAAGAGAAAACCGAAACGCAGCCGAATCCACTGGACGAGTACAATGAAGTAATCGGAAAAACGAAAATAGTCTATCTTGAAGACCCGGATGTGGCAAGAAAAACTCCCACACGTTCTGAACCTATGAAGAAAGAGCCTATAGAGGAAGATGAGGATATAGATCCGGATGATGTGATAGATGGCTTCTCTTCACAAAAGGGACTGACAGAATCGGAAAAACGGGAACTTATGTCAAATGACAGGTGTGTTCCTGACCCGGATTTTTCAAGGGCACTGACTTTTGAGGAACTGGACAATGTCGCTGATGTGCTTATTTCGGGGACGGATGACAGTAAGAAAATCCGAAATGCAGCCGAAACCCTGTATCGACTTCAGGATACAGACCTGTTCAGGTTCTTTTCAACTGAACTGAGTACTCAAAGCCAATTGGAAAGACTGATCAGGGAGAATTTGCTGCCAAATGGAAAAGAGACATCGAAACCGTCTTTAGAGCAGATTGGAATTGATTGGAATAAATACATGTAAATATGGAATCGAATATGCAAAACAAAAAACAACAAGCAGTACCGCAGCCAAAAGCAGAATCTTTTGCCATAAAAAGAAATCCTGCAATTCGTGCCCCACGCATCTGTTTATCCGAAGAAGAAGTCTCCAGACTTATGGAGAGAGAAGCCGCTGCTAAAAAGAAGATAGGAAATCTTATTGATAGTATGTTTTGTGATGACTCATATACTCCGGCAATGGATAATACAGAAAAACAGACAGAGGCATTCGATATAGATGAATTCGTTTAATTGTTTCTTTTTGTTGTCATATTTTCAGAAGGCATATCGATGCGATATCGGTGTGCTTTTTTCATGTCAAATATTCTATTGGAATAAATACCAGACAGTTGTATATCTATATATTGCAGACATACTATCTTTGCAAAAAAAATGAGTATGGCAGTAACAAAGGCGATATTGGAAAAATGGATGGTGGCGCAGAAGCGTCACCGTCTTTCGGACAAGCAAGTATAGATGGCTCGTGAATTGGATCTGAATTCCGACAAACTCGGCAAGATAGATAACCATCAACAGGAGGTGTGGAAAACCCCGCTTCCGCAGTTTATCGAGGATATCTACTTCAAGCGGTTCAATCGTGAAGAGCCGGAAACGGTCAAGCCCTTAAAGCAGATTATGGCTGAAATGGAGGTCAAGAAGAAGCAACAGAAAGCGAAGAAGGAGGAACGGAGGAAACAGCGTGCCCTCTCTTCCGGTTCTGAGGAATAGGTAATATAATATACAAGGAGCGAAGTGTGAAAGCCGGCGGCTTTCACACTTCGCTTTTCCATCCCAATACAGACAGTCGCTATTTCATCCTTTCATAAAGGTTGATGACCGGCTTTCCGCTTTCCAACGCCTTGCTCACCGTGTAGAATGTTCCCCCTTTCGGTACGAGGTCCCAATAGGCAACGATAACATCCGCCTTACGTACCATGTATTCATCCCTGCGCAGGTAACAGCCCTTGTGGTAGTTCTCGGAAACCATGACCACCCGGTCCACTCTTTCCAACAGACAGGTATACAACAGCTGGTCTTCCGCATCAAACCATAAAGGCTGTTTCCGAAATGGCACTGCCGCTACGAGCATGATATCCCCGTATTCCTCCTTGACCTGTAAGACCGCTTCCGCAGCCGCCATGTCAAAGCCGTTGGCCATCCCGGTGTAGTATTCCTTGTATCCCTGCCCGTACAGTTCTATTACCATTCCAGCCACAGCTTCCCTGATTTGTGCAAGTATCCGGGGATCGTTTCCAACCCCTTGCAGAATACGTTCCTTACGGTGTCCTGTGAAAGCCACTGTCTGATTGTTTCTTGTTTCCATGTTATCTTCTGTTTTTTGTTTTACATATATCCATTCAAACCGAACGGAATTTTATTTCCTGAAGGCTTTTCCGCACCGGTCCGGAATCCCGCAAGGCTTGCCGTGAAAAAATACCGCAAGCGCAGCGAGGATGATTATTTCACGGCAACCAGCCCGCAGAGCCGCCTTGCCGGGCTTCTCAGGACACGGGGCTACCTTTGCCGGAAGAAATGAAATGCCGCTTTCTCCTTATCCTGTTTTTACTGTTTCATATTGCCGGTAAAACCCTTTTTGAATGGTTGAAAATTCCTTGCCGATGTAACGTGATGTCATATGGTGTCACATATCGTACGGTTTGTAAATCAATAAATTAAGCATTATATATTCGCAGTCGAAATCATTTTTTGTCTCACCAATTAAAAGTTTCGACACATGAAAAAAAGATTCTTTTTGGCAGCTATGACGCTGCTGGTTTCAATGGGGGCATTTGCCCAGGGCAACGGTATCGGTGGAATTACGGAAGCTACCAACATGGTCACTTCGTATTTCGATCCCGGCACCAAGCTGATTTACGCCATCGGTGCCGTTATCGGCCTTATCGGAGGCGTGAAGGTCTATTCCAAGTTCTCATCAGGCGACCCGGACACCTCAAAGACTGCCGCCAGCTGGTTCGGTGCGTGTATCTTCCTGATTGTCGCCGCCACCATCTTACGCTCATTCTTCCTGTAATATGGCGGAATTCAATGTCAACAAGGGGATTGGGCGCAGCCCGGAGTTCAAGGGACTCAAGAGCCAGTACCTGTTCATCTTTGCAGGAGGATTGCTCGCATTGTTCGTAATCTTCGTCGTCATGTATATGGCAGGTATCGACCAGTGGGTCTGCATCGGTTTCGGGGTCGTTTCCGCATCGGTGCTGGTCTGGGTCACTTTCAGGATGAATTCGAAATACGGTGAATGGGGCCTTATGAAACTCCATGCGCTGCGCAGCCATCCCCGCTACATCATCAGCCGGAGAAAGTTCCTCCGGTTGTTTTCTCCAACCATTAAAAACAGAAAAGCATGAAAAACGTAATGAAAACAGCCACGTTGGAAAGCAAGTTCCCGCTATTGGCCGTAGAGAACGGCTGCATCATCAGCAAGGATGCGGACATCACCGTGGCATACCGGGTGGAACTGCCCGAACTGTTCACGCTGACACGTGCCGAGTACGAGTCCATGCACTCCACCTGGGCAAAAGCGGTAAAGGTTTTGCCGAACTACAGTATCGTACACAAGCAGGACTTCTTCATTGAAGAGGGATACAAGCCGGATATCTGCAAGGAAGACCTGAGCTTTCTGAGCCGCAGTTTCGAGCGGCATTTCAACGAGCGGCCGTACTTGCAGCATACCTGTTACCTGTTCCTGACGAAGACCACGAAGGAACACAGCCGGACGACCAGCAGTTTCAATGCACTTACAAGGGGGTTCATTATCCCCAAGGAAATGCAGGACAAGGAAACCGTCACCCGGTTCATGGAGTGCTGCGGACAATTCGAACGCATCGTGAACGACAGCGGCCTGCTACGTATCATCCGCCTGACGGATGAGGAAATCATCGGAAGCAAAAATTCCGCCGGCATCATCGAGAAGTATTTTTCCATGTCGCAGGAAGATGCTACCTGCTTGCAGGATCTGTCACTCGGTGCCGGGGAAATGAAGGTGGGCGACAACTACCTGTGCCTTCATACGCTTTCCGATCCGGAAGACCTGCCGTCGAACGTGTCAACCGACTGCCGGTATGAAAGGCTCTCGACAGACCGGAGCGACTGCCGGCTGTCCTTTGCCGCACCGATAGGCATCCTGCTTACCTGCAACCATGTGGTGAACCAGTATCTCTTCATTGATGATTCAGCTGAAATTCTCAGGAAATTCGAGCAGACCGCACGGAACATGCACTCGCTTTCCCGTTACAGCCGTTCCAACCAGATCAACCGCGAATGGATTGAAGAGTACCTGAACGAGGCACACAGCAAGGGGCTGACCTCCATCCGCGCACACTGTAACGTCATGGCCTGGAGCGATGACCGGGAAAAGTTGAAGCGCATCAAGAACGATGTGGGCAGCCAACTGGCGTTGATGGAAGCGAAACCGCGTCACAACACGGTGGACGTGCCGACCCTCTTCTGGGCGGCGATACCCGGCAATGCAGGGGATTTCCCTTCTGAGGAAAGTTTCCACACCTTTATCGAGCAGGCCCTGTGCCTGTTCATCGGGGAAACCTCCTATAAGGATTCGCTCTCCCCGTTCGGCATCCGTATGGTGGACCGCCTGACCGGAAAGCCTGTCCATCTGGATATTTCCGACCTGCCCATGAAGAACGGCACCATCACCAACCGTAACAAATTCATCCTCGGACCTTCCGGTAGCGGCAAGTCCTTTTTTACCAATCACATGGTGCGCCAGTATTACGAGCAGGGAGTGTGACGCGAAAAGCCGTGTAAGTGATTGTGCAACTTTGGTTTAGAGAGTCATT
>ENA-OYXY01000497-OYXY01000497.1-human-gut-metagenome-genome-assembly--contig:-NODE-497-length-19104-cov-8.050449_pt1 | contig 19104 bp, 18 predicted proteins | sample MGYA00244058_ERZ653438 | MGnify/ENA primary metagenome ERZ653438 (study PRJEB26926, sample SAMN06165026) | human gut metagenome | biome: ENVO:00009003; feature: ENVO:2100002; material: ENVO:00002003... | reverse complement strand
CGGTCTCGTGGGCTCGGAGATGTGTATAAGAGACAGATATTTAGGAGGTATCATATTAGTTCTTTATTATACGTTTAACATTCTTGCGTTGCATAACTACAGTTCCATTAGGCATTGTATAATACTTGACTTCATTTTGCTTTCTTATACTTCGCACGTCATCTTCTATTTTTGATAAATCTATATTGCCAGAAGCATTAAGAGCTATACTTAGACCATCTGAATTAGCAAAAGCATTCAAATACTTATCTTCAAACGTTCCTTTATTGAGGCTATCAACAACATCTGGAAGTATTTTTCTATATTTCCTTGTTCGTTTTTTATTGATAATTGCTAATGCCTCACCACCTTCAGCTTTCATACGACGCTTCTTTTTATTCTCTACACCCAAATCGATGTCATTACCTGATGCGTGAGAACCTCCTTCCAAGAACTCAAGACCGCCTTCACCATATTCTTCAGATTGGCTCGCAGTTACTTGCTTTGCTTTAATCTTAGCTACTGCAAATGATGTCCACATTGTAGCAATAGCAGCTAATGCGAGAGCTGGGCCAACAATAGGAATTGAAGAGAATGAACTCCACAAATTAGCAGATGCTGTGACAAGCGAAGATGCCTGAGTAACAGTGTTCATTGCTTCTTGACGTTTTTGGGCTGCCTGCAGCATTTTTTGTTTTTCTTGCTGATTTTTCTTTTCTTGCTCTAATTCTTTTTTAGCAGTAGCTACGTTATTAGCATAGCCATTATTGCGAGCCTCAACCTCGGCATCATAAGCTTTTTGTGCAGCCTCTACTCGAGCTTCAGCTGCTTCTACAGCTTGTTCTGCTAATTGAACTTCGGCATCTATTATAGACTGAAGTTGTTCAATTACTATATTAACTGCATCTCCAAGAGCATCTATCTGGTCATCGCTAAATCCAAGCTTTTCAAGTAAAGTACCTCCTAAACCTTTTTTGCCTATATTAGCAACAAAGCTATTAAGCTCATTAAGCTGGCGGTCAATTCCTTTTACAGTAGATTTTGCAGCATCTATTTGAGCTTGACTCCAATCAAGTCCACCAGCTTCAGCAAGTCGTATTTGCTCTTGCCATCTAGCTTTTTCTTGTTCAAGCTTAAATCTGGTTATCTCTGTTTCATTATGCTTAACCTCATTGAATATTGCTTCATCAAGAGCTTGCTGCTCTTCAAAGCCAGTCATTTCAAATGAGCCTTTTGTCTGAGCCGCAGATTTATCAAACTGAGCATTTATTACAGAACTACTTACTTGCTCAGCAGCAGGCTTAGCAGCGTTTTCAGCTAACACTAATTGCCTACGTACTTCATTTTGCTGTAACAGTAATTGTAACTCTTCTTCTGTACCCTTCTTTACAAGCTCGAGTTGATTTTCAATATCACGCTCTCTGGCATCTAAGATTTTCTGGTCATACTCACTCCACAGCTCAAGTTTTTTCTTGTTGAGCTCAATAAGTATTTCTTCTTCAGAACGAGCTTGGTTATCTCCTGCCTCTAATAATCTCTTATTAGTATCAAGTATCAAAGCATATTCCAAATCAAGATTTTCTTCCATGAGTTTGCGCTCTTCTACTAATGAGGCTTCCATCTGAGAAGCGTCGCGTGTAACTACTACATTGGTAGTTACAGTAGACTCTTGATTTTGAGCTGCTTCAGTTGCTGCGCTAGTGTCAGTAGGATTTATAGTATTACGCTGCGTCTGCAAAGAAGCAACTTTTTGCTCATTCTGAATTTGTTGTAATTGAAGGTCTAATGCTCGTAAATTATTAGCAATAGTCTTAGTTATAAGCTCTTGCTGCCTATCAATTTGTTTCTTCTGGTCTTCAGTAAGCTTTTTATATTTTCCATCTACATTTTTAACATATTCTTCGTTAAGGCGATACATCTCACGAAGCTTGTTATTTTCATCCTGAACCTGGTCAGCTGCAGCTTTACGCCTTTTAGCATATTCATCTTTAAGTAATTCAGTTACACTTTCCTCGTACTCTCTTTGTATTTTTATATCATTCTGGTTTATAGTACGAGTTAAGTCACGCGGCTCTCTTGTACGCGTTTTTGTAGTTTTATGTTTTCCTTCTATGCCAGCAGCTTCAAGTTGAGCTTTAGCAGCTTTTTCATATCCAGCCGCTAAATCAAAATATGCATCTCCTGTTTTCTCTGCAGCATCTGCTTCATCATTGAGGTCTTTAATTCTCTGTTGTCTAAAATCTTCTGCAGATACCTGGTCAGCTACTTGTAAATTAGCTGCAGATGGACCCATACCGTATTCATCAGTAGCTCGTAAACTTGTTTGCACCCACCAGTTTTTGAATTTATCCCAACCTGATGGGCCTTTACCTGCTTCTGTTTCTGCCTTATTTCTAGTGATTAAAGCTTTTTCATATTCATCTGCGGCTAACTTTTGAGCAGCGGCGGCTTTAGCTCTTAATTTAAGAGCATTGATTACAGCTTCAGTATTATCTACAAATACATTTTCAGCATCTGTTACATTATTAACAGATACTCCAAGCTGGTCAAAATTAGATTTGTTATCTTTAATCCACTGGTCTTTTTTAGCAGTAGTTTCAAGATTTTTCCATTCCTGTTGTAGCTGTTTTAGTTTTACAATGTTATTACCGTAGCTATTATTAGTATCTTCAAGTTCTTTAGCTATATTATCAAGAGCCTCAGTTGTAGATATAACAGCATTTTTTGCTTTGAAAAGATTACCAACCCACGTTATAATCTGTTTGCCAAACATGGAAAATACAGTAAGTAATATAACAAGCACAGTATTCCAGCTAAACAAAGCTTTAACTATTGAGCCTGTTATATTTACAGTTGCTTTACCTTCTGCTCTCAACAATTCATTTTGTTTTCTTAGCCTAATAATTTCATCAACAATCATAGGTATATTGTTAGATATACCTAAAAAGAAAGTATTAAGTGATACAGCAGCAGCTGGTAATTCTCGTACTACCTGAGAGATAGATATTCCTAAGCCATCCCATGTTCTTTGATAATGTCCTACGGATAATCTGTAATTGCCTGTGGCTTCTTGAAGCTTTATCATTTGCTGATAAATTTCATTTGTTTCCGCTTCAAGTTTTTTACCAGTATCAACTGCTTCTCTTTGAGCAGCAGACATTTGGTTAAGCTTTATTTTATTCAGCTCATATTGTGCTGAAAGTCTATTATATGACCCTTCAGCAGAAGCTGCTATTGTTGCTTGAAGTTGAGCAACTCTATTTGCTTCTTTTATCTGAGTCGAATATAACTTTAATTGCTGATTTTCTTCAGATTGAGCGTAAGCTAATTTTTGTTGTGCTTGAGCTATAGGGTCAATAGTAGCCTGTTGTTGTCTTCTAGAAGAAGTCAGCTCAGATATTTTTCTTTTTAATTCTATAAGTCGTTTACCTTCATCTGATTGTAAGTATGCTAATCTCTGTTCAGCTTTTTCAACTTCGGTTAAGGTCTGAATATGAGGCTTCATTGTATCATCAAGAGCCTTAATTTGATTTTTAAGGTTGATAATATCACCAAGAAGTTGTTGCCCCATTTCGCTATCTGCTCTTTCAGCCGCAGTTAAAGACTTATATAGCTCAACTGTTTGCTTTAGGTCAGACTTAAGACGGTCATAAGAAGATATAGCTTGCTGGATATAACGCTGCTGTTCTACAGTTGCTCTATTAGCATCTGAAGTTTGTGCTTTAAGCCAAGCAATCTGTTTACCTGTATCAGATAAAGCTAATTTAAGCTCATTCTGAGCTCTTTCAAGTCTTGACGTAGATGCTGTTGCTCCATCAATAGCTTTACGCCCTTCACTTGTAGCTCCACTAGCAGACTTAAGAGAATGTACAATCCTATCTGCACCTGCTCTGATAGCATTTACCATTGTCTCGTATGACTGATTGAGCTCGCCAAGTTGCTTGACAAGCTTTTCAATTGAGTCATCCGGCTCAATTATATCGCTATATTTTATCTTATCGTCTTCAGCCATAATTATTTCCTTTTATGCCGTTTAACGCTCTTGCTTTCTGCTTCTAATTGCTGTTTTATATTATCAACAGCATTATAGAATTGAAGTACTGTCATCTTTTTAGCATCCATACTTGTTTTTTGAGCTATCAAAAGGCAAGTACTTTCAAACTGCTTATCATATTTTATTTCAACAGACTCACTTCCTATGTATGATTTTGGAGAATGCATATTAAGCATTATCATATCTATGGTTTCTATCTGTTCAGAGTTATCTGTGTCATTTATCATAGAGTCCAACACAAGAAGTGTTCTTTGCTTTAACTTATCGTATGCATCTTTTTCCTTTGGATTTACAAAATCTCCTGGAAAGTACATTTCAAGTTCGGTGGTTACTTTTTTTTTAAGCCAAGTCAAAAAGTCTATAATCTTTGAATGCTTTATTTCTTTAAGCCTGGCCAATATATTTTTAAGTCCATCATCTGACAAACCATTAACTTCTTCACCGTCTATGCTATGAATAAGAGCTGCAAAAGCTAAATACTTCGGCGATATTTCACTGTTTACCATATACATATTTTGCCTCATGTTTTGCAGTTCTTGCAAAGCTTTTTTGGCATTATTGCTTTTAATGAATTTAGCAACACGGGTTATATGGGCATCAATATCATCTGCATCTGAGCCAATTCCAGAGTCTATAAGCAAATACTTATTGTACTTCTGAAAATTTACAATAGGCATTTCATCTATGCTGTCATATACCCGTACGACTTTTTTATTTACTATCAGGTTTTTCATATTAAAATTCGCGTTATAGGGGTTGATATGATAGGAATAAATATAATACTCATCTCGTTAAAGAAAATAGCGAGAATGATAGCGAGAATAAGCGACGTCCAAAAGCTTAAGCAAAAGTCACAATCGAATAATTGAGAAATAAGCTTAGGAGCTCTGGTAATTATCTCATCGCGCACACCGAGTTTTCCAATTAGCAAAATAGCAAATGCTGCTGCTAAGGCTATATATATTAAAGCCGAAAGCATTGTTATAAAATATACCGTTGGCATAATTCTCTAGTTGTTAAAGTAAATTCAATTCGTATTCCTGCATAAGGGTACATGAAGAATTGTTTATCGATATCTTGTATACCTTCTCCTTTATAAGTATAGTTATTATAGATTTTCTCTATTGAATAACCTTTGTATATATTTTCAAAGCGCTCATATATATCATTTATAACAAGCTTACCAGTCGTAGTAATAAGACCCGGAGTAGTTAATACTCGCATAATTTCATCTTTTACTTCTTCTGTATGCATAACAGTTTCATCTTCATAAATGCTACTAAGGTCATACCAGAATATAATGGCCCCGCTGAAAGTGTATTGTGGCAATGACTGAACTACTTCAGTAATCTTTTGTGGGTCATAAATATCAAACCATGAAAAATTGCCAAAGTTATCATTTGGTAAAAGCGACACATATTCTCCGTTGCCATTATACATTGCAGGGTATATAAACTTATTACCATCTGGCCTGTGTTCTACGAGCTTATATGCTCTACCAAATGCATAATTAAGCCACTTAAGTCTGTTCATAAGTGACTTTTGCATATCCTGTAATATCTTATCAAGCAATACAGGGTCTTCCTTAAATCTTATTTGTACTGAGTTTTCCTTCATTTCCTTATTGCCTGTTTTAATCGTTTAACTAATTCTTTTCTTATGTGAGAACGAATTATTCTGGTAAAATTTTTATCTGTTAAGCGAAAAATCTCTTCACCATATTTCTCAATAAGTTCAGGTGTTTTTTCATCACTCGCGGTCACATAAAAACCTTCTGAGTCAAATACTACAAACATAGACTCATGAAAAGCACCTGTATCTCGTAATGTGACCCTTGTAGTAGGCTGACCTTTTCTCTTTTTGTTTTGTATAGTTTTAGGTGCATAAGGCATATAATCCATAATCTTTTCGCCTCGGCCATTGATACCTCTGCGATACAACTGGTCATCTGCTATTGCAGATACTATCACATCCTCTTTATCACGGACAATATCTTCCAATAGCATAGGCAAGCTATCTTTGAATGCTCTCAAGCGATATTCCAGATTGCGGAGTGTTGCATTATACCTTTTTACAGCCATACTATACAGTTCTATATTTTATACCATTGTTTTTGCAAGGAAGACAAACTCTGTCTATTCCTTCAGTACTAAGCTTAATTGCCTTAAATGCCATATCGAGTTGATAGCTAAGACCTGATTTTTTCATAGATGAAGAGTCGCCATCAACTTCATATAGAATATCAAGCCTAGAAGCATTTATTGAATGCCTATTTGTACGAACATTGGCATTATAGGCAAATTCACGAAGCATATCTACTGCTACTTGTTTTGTTATAATATCTTGAAATAATATCTGCTGTTCTATTATAAAATCAGTAATATCACAGGCTACCGTTATCTCAAGATTTAATCCGTAGTTGTTATCATAGGTATATTGATTGTTTTCAACATCCCACAAATGTGGCCCTTCTTCTATCTTAACCAATTCCTCATTAACAAAAAATGGGTGCACTTCTATATATTTAGACCAGGCCATCCAAGCTAATAGTTCTTTACGTGAGCATGAGCCGCAAGGCTCTTTAGACCAATCTTTGTCTTTTCTTATAGCTTGACTGCCTTCTGGAAGTTCAGATTGAAAATAGCACAAATACCAACTACCACCTGCATCATTATCGTCACTTTGGTATGGTAGATATACGTCATCAAGTGAAAACCATTCTATGCTGTTTTTACGTATTTTATTAAGCTTTATTATCTTAACAGGCGTATCCATACTAGAATGCATAAGATACAAAGTATATTCACCAGGCTCTGTAAACTGTAAACCTATTTTATTGATTTTCGTAGTTACACCCTTTGCTCTTACAGATACAATCTCAAAGCCAACTAGATTTTTCTTGTTTTTTACAACATCTACTAAACGACCAGTACCGTCGAATAGAGTTCTGTTTTCACACAAAGTCTTATATGTACCTTGCGCAATTTTTTCATTGCAGTATCTAGCAATAGCTTTCTGAATGCTAGCTTTAGTTTTACTTTCAAGCCATTCAGAGAATGGATTTGTTTCAACCCAATACTCAGACTCAATATCGGGCTGTTTTCCAGTTGAATTTTGTAAGGCCTTATACAAAAGGCTTTCATATTTTATGACATTACCTTTAGAATATGGTTTTTCTGCATCATACTCCTCAAAAGTCATATTCTTAAAATCTGGAGCGATACAAGACATATTCTGTAGTGTCAGCAATGGATGAATTTGCTGAAAATATAAACCACTTTCGCTCACAGTTAAAGCATCAGATATTTTTAAGTCTGATGTGTCATAATTTTGCTCCCATCCTATTAAATGGAGTAATTTTTCTTGTATATCTATAGCTCTAACCATAATTTCTATATTTTAATGAAAAACAGGAGGTCACTAAGGTATTTTCCTCAGTGCCTCCTGCCAAAGCTAATAACAACTCAAAGATTTGCTATTTACCCAATAGCGAAATCATTGCTGAAATCACTATTGAATGACCTTCAGGCACCAGCTGCTACAGTTTTAACAACATCGACAGGCGTCGCATATACAGCACCTTCGCTAGCGACGTTGAATGCGAGAATAGGACTAGGCAAAGTAGCTCTATCGCTGTTATAAGCAGTAATAAATGCTACATCGACTGCAAATCCGTAATGCTCCTTGCGAGTACGTGTCATATCAGCAGTAGCAGCTTCTGCAATAGTGCTATAATCTCCTACAGAATCATAGAAGTATGTACCAACAGGCATGTTAATCACAGGATAAGTAGCAATACCCCATTCATGGCCGTCACCTGAAACAGTTCCGAGCAAGCAATCGCGCTCATAGCGCAACAACATTCCAAGCGAACCTGCATTTACAGCATAACCCTGTGCGTATTTACCACTAGCTGCTGCAAGGTTGTTCGTTAAGTGGATAATCTTGTTGCCAAACTCATTCTGCTTGTTTACATCATTATACAGGCCATGCTGCTGCAATTTACGCATGATGCTCTCAACTCCAGGGTCACCAATGATATGCAACTGGCCATAGAAGTCATTTGCTCCCATAAGTACCTCAAGGTCACCAAATACGTTCTCACGCTCTGTCCACTTTGCATTCAACGCATTAGTTGAGAAATCATACAACAGCTTGTTCTTAAGAACCTGAGTTTTATCTGCGGCCAAAACAGCCAAAGCAGCTTCATCAAGCTTCTTTGCAACAGCATATGCATACTTCATCAACTTAGTACCAAAGTCACGCTGAATACCAATTTCGTTGTTCATGTACATTGCCGGAGCAATAGTAAAGCCCCACGAATAGGTAGCAAATGTGATGTCAACAAATCGAGAAGTGTTTTCGCTATCAGCAATTGTCAAAGAGCGAGTATTACCGATAGTAATATCTGCATCATAGTCAATTACTGGAGTTTGAAGAGTAGTGCCGATAGAAGTGCGAGCCTTCTCTTTCAACTCAGGGGTTAAAATACCTGTAGGGTCATTCGACTGCACCATAAAAGCATCGAGCGCGCCGTACCTACTTGCACGATACTCATACTTATCCAATCTGGAATTAGCAAGAGTGTTCTGAATACGAGTTAATACTAAGCTCATAATTTTTAATTTTATTAAGTTAAACAATTCGCTATATGGTGCATTACCCTTTTACGCCTAATAGCATTTTTTAATTTCTCTTCTTTTTAGGACGTGCCTTTTTATCTTATTGGCAAAGTTGCCACGTTGTTTTCATTTCTTATTTCTGTAAGCTTTTCTCCAAACTCTGAAGAGTCACGGGTTAAGCCGTTTGCAAGAAGATGAGCTTCAATTACTTTGTCTGCTTCAAGCTGAGTTCTTACTCCAGTCAAATCAAGTGTTCCTCCTTGTCCGCCTCGTCCCTGAAAACCTCCTGTACCGCCACCTGTTTGTTTGCGACCTGCATCAATTACATCTTTCAAAGATGTTTCCATAACAAGCTCAGAAATAGTATAAGGATTAAGATTGTTTTTCGGGTTGTTAAGGATATTTCCATCAGCTCCTCGAATAACAAGTTTCTTACCTCCTTGACCATCTTCTACAAAATCAGGTGTACCTTTTGCCAAAATTTCAGCTTTTGCTGCATTAAGCAATGTTTTCTGAATAGGTTCAGTAATACCAGCCTTGAATTTAAGACCCGCAGTAGCAGCTTGAAAAGCATAATCTACATGTACATCTTTCAGCTGCTTGTTAAATTCAGCTTCTTTTGTTTTGTAGTTATCTTGCTCAGTTTTAAGCTTAGATTGAAGCTGGGTAACTTGAGCTTTAGCATCTTTAAGCTGCTGAGTAAGCTCCTCATTTCCTGCATTTTTCTCAAGTTTTGTCTGCAACTCGGTTACTTTAACATTAGCTGCATCAAGCTCTGCTTGTACTGTTTTTACAGACTCAGCTTTTGCTTTATATTCATTGAGTACGCGCTTAGCATAATCATAGCTTTTTTCACCGTCTCTCTTTTTTACTTCAGTGGCATTGAAAATATCAGTATCATATTGCCCATGCAAAGCACCAATTTTAGTACCAATTACCGTATTTTCATCATTTTTTGACATTTCAGCGATTGCTGTAAGCTGAGCATCAGAGAGACCAGCTAATGCTGAATTTTGTCGTAGCATCTCAATTGTTAACATAGCTTTGATATTTTAAGTTTTTAATTTTCTTTTGCAACAAAATCTTTTGTCTCTCCGTACGGGTCATGCAATACCTTCATTATAGAATAGCCAAGACCTTTGAAATTCTTTTTGAAAAGTTGCCACTCAGCAAATGTAAATAACTGAGTATACGGCTTGCTTTCTTCTTTTCCTGTCATAGGATTAAAACGACGACCTTTTACAATCGACAGATGTACAAGCTTTTCAGTACCAGCTTTTGGCTCATATTCACCACTGGTGGCAGATGAAGTTTTTTCTTCTAGAACATCCTCAATATCTACAATATAAAGGGCTGTAGCATCAAGGTCTTCTTGCATTGCTTCTGTCCACCCCTTATCTTTGCTTGATTTAAGCTTCTGGAGGCTAGCTTGATGGGCTTTAGCTGCAATATGAGCCTGCTTAAGTGCATCAACAGTGCTATTCTGCAGTTCCTGTAGTGTCATTTTCTGTAACATACTCTAAAAATTTATTTGTTATTATATCAATTTTTTCTCTTAACGGCCTATTTGAAGCAAACTCAATTATGTTAATGTTTTCACGTTCAAATTTGTCGACTAAAGTACTAAAATTTATTTTAAGTTTTACCAATTTTTCATCTATTAACTTTTTTTCATACAGTTTTAACACTTCATCCAAGGTTTTATGCGGATAAGGCTCTAACTGTTTCAAAATCAGCATTCTCTGAAGTACCAAAGGGTTATTGCGATACTCAACTTCAAGAATTTGTTGTGATATTGCATCTAGTTCTGAGTTGGATGCTCCATTTTCCTTTGCTTGCTTGTACTTAGAATAAAGTTCTGTTACAGTAAAAACGTAAAACTCTGTACCCCAGTTTACAGAAGATGATATAAAAGCATTTCCATATCTGAGTTTGCAAATAGTATCTTCAATGAACTTCTGTGCTAACTCAAAATTAGTCTTAAGAGCATTTAACACCGAAGTCTTACTTTCAAAATTAGCAGTTACTTGCGTTTCATTTATGGCTTCTTTTTCACTTACAGTACCGCCTGAACCAACAACAGAAATTACAATTTCATTTTTAAGCCTTGCGCACTCATTGACATTATAATCAAGTGAGTCTTTATCTATAGTAGTAATCTGAACAGGATTACGCATATCTGCGACACCTTCAGATTGATTTGGTATAGGAACTTCTAAGAATGAACCAGGACCAGCTATACGCTTTTCGCTACAGCAAGGACACTTTTCAACTGTTCCATCATTGAGAATTTTATACTCACCTTTTGCATTGCGTAGAAAACCTCCATCGCAGTAATCACCAGTCTCATTATTCTCAAAATTACAATCGGCTTCATACGCACTATATATAGGATAAGGCGCATACAAGTCTAAATGCTGCTTCGAAATAGAGAAGAACAAATACCAATCAAGATTTGACAGCTCTTTTGTAATTGGATTTTTCTTAAGGTCTTTATTTTTCTCATTGAGTTGTGTTGACCAAAAGAACCGAGCTGGGCAATATCCAAGGTCATGTCGAGCCTCGGAAATAAGTGACTGAATTTCATTTTTCTCATTCAACTGATATACCCGAATGGAAAGGTCATCAAATACAGCTATCCGGTTTTCTGGCTGTTTAAATATAATCCACTCAAACTGATTTTCATCATTTTTAAGTGTCTCATAATCAATTACCGCATCAATCTCAAGCCAATAAAAATATGGCTCTGGGCGCAAAGATGTTTGTACTTGAGGAAGGTCTACTACCAAAATACTATTTGGCGATACCTGCATTCTCTTCCATCCGGTTGTCTTCCACACCTCTGGCTCATTGAGGTTATTCTTTTTATACTGAGACCAGTCTTCTGCAAGCTCTGAATCAGTGAACTGGTATGAACTTGATGAGTTACGGCTATAGAAAACTCTTTCGAGTTCTCTATAGACGTCCTCGACAATCGCAGGAGTAGGCAACGGGAATTTAAACAGATGGAGAAATATGTTGAATTTATCTTTTGGGAGAAAGTGTTTTACCCAATCAAGAAATATGGTTGTAGGTTGGTTAATATCAGATACAGCAATATTCGTCTCAGTATGAAATCTAAGACGGCGCTGCATATTTACAGCTTTCTGAATAGTCTGACGTTTAGTCGGCTTTTGCAGAATTTGCTTTATCTGATTTAACTCTAAGGCCATTTTCTTCGTCGTAAATATAATTGCTATCTTTAGGTAATTCCCATCCGCCATTTATGGCTGTACCCATATCAAGCAGGCGTTCGGCATGCTGAATGCCAAACTCCTGCCTCATATTGTACTTAGGCACAACCAATGTTACTGTTTGTTCTTTTTTCTTTCTCATAACTGAAAGTTTTAAGCTCCAGTAGAAGCGGCATTAACCCAATCAGTCAACGGGTTAAAGCCCAAAGTTTCACGCTTAACGATGTAGAACTTATCACTCCAGTTAGGAACAAAAGACCAGCTAATAGCATTGCTATCAGGCTCTTCATATCCGCCAAGTGACTTATCACCTACAAAGAAACTATAAATAGGAATAGGCATATACTGAGTCGGGTTATCAAGGTCATCAACCAAACAACCCAAATTACCATTTTCGTCAATCAGCCAAACACCAATATTTTCGCACTGATATTCTTTCATCTGCGCGATAACTTTTTGATTTTCCTGATAAATAGTTCCAGTGAAGGTAGTCGCTTCACGGCCAATTGTAATAGGAATACCGCCTAAAACCTGATTACCTGAACCAAAGGTACGAGCTGCACCAGGCTCAGTAGTAGGTCCTTGAATGTACGGTGAAACTGTCATCTTAGAACCATCGGCTGCAGAAAACAAGGTAGAAAACAATGCTTCCTTAGTCGGGTCAGTGACAGAGTTCTTCGTTCCAGCAGTTTTATAAACACGCTGGAATGCAACTTTTTGAACTTGCCCCATACTCTCCTTGCATTCAGCAATCTCAAGGTCGGCGATATGAGCACCGGCAGGGCATCCACAGTTTAATCCCATATTATTTATGTTTTTAATGTTAATACTACCGAGCAGCTACCCTTAACTTGCATCGAATTACTTGTATTTTTGCTTCGAATTAACTTCTCCACAGTGCAAATATACTAAATTTCTTTATAAGTTGTACCGCTTTTAACATTTTTTTATAGAGGTATTTTTATTTCATATTCTCGCATTATGTTCATTCAAGGCTTATAATTTAATCATTCATATATAATTTAGAAGCCTAGAAATTACGAGAATAATGCGAGAATATGAATTTTAACTCAATTTCTCAATGATATTTTCTTCCTTCCAGCTTTTCTACTATGCATTTCTACTACTCCAGTTAATGCATCTGGTGCATCATCATGAGCGGCCCTTCGCTTATTATCTTTACGATAAGTTGTAATAGCATTATAGAATTCACGCCATTTTTTATCCCAATTTTCTGGAAACGCTACATCTGAGTTAACAAGAGCTGAATTTGAAAAAATACGAGCAGCTTTATTTTTTGTCTGTGTAAAAGTATTTATGGCTGTTTTGAAATTATGCAAAGTAGCTCTTGTAATACGCTTTACATTTCTAGCAAACTGCCTACCACCATTATTGGACTCTATCAGACATTCTGTTATACTATTTTCTGTGAGCATTTTAGCCAACATTACTTCAGTTTTTTCCATGGGCAGTTGTGTGTATAGCACATCAATTACATATAGCATTTCTGGAGTATTTATAAAGCAAATTGCACATAAATAATCAGAGCCAGTATCAGCTGTATCAACGTAACACCATCTTTGATTAGCTTTAGAGCCCGATGGCAATTCTATATTTTGATATGTTCTAAACTCGTGATACATAAGGCCCTCAGTAGGAATTGGATTTTGCATATACTGCGTCTCAAATACTACCGGGTTAATCTCTCGTAGTTTATATAGCTCCTCAAGATTGTGCTTCATTGGCCAAAGAGCATGTTCTTCTCCTGTCTCAGGGTCTGTTTGTATAACTGGAAGTGATAAAACAGTCCATGTATCTGGCTCTATCTCTTGCAAATAGCCACAAAGGTCATGCTCATGAAGCCTTTGCATTATTATAATTATAGGTGTTTTACGCGAATTGACGCGGTTACGAATTGTGTTTTCAAATCGTTGATTTACGCGCTCTCTTACTAAATCAGATGCTGCATCCTCCGGTTTTATTGGATCGTCAATCATAATTGCGCCTTGGAATATATTTGTAGTAGCCCCAACCATTTTTAATAGTTCATTTGTGTGGTCATCAAAAACAAATACATCATTTCCTCCATCCATCGCATCAATATCTGAATCAAGGCGACCACTACCAAATCCTGTTACTTGACCTTGCGTAGATACAGCGTAAAGTTCTCCTCCCGCTTTAGTTTTCCACCTTTTAGATGAGCCTTTCTCAGATGCAAGTGCTGATTTCGGAAAAAGTGTTTTATATATTTCAAGAGACATTATTTCTCGTATATTATCTGAATTATCATTTACTAAAAGGTCTGAATATGATAGATGTAAAAAAAGGCACCTTGGATTTAATGCAAAACACCAACTTATAAATGATTTAATTACAAGTTGTGTTTTCCCGTACCTTGGCCCAATATTAATTATTAATCTGGTTATATTACCGTCAACTACTTTCTGCAATACATCTATAATTTTTCTATGATGCTCAGCTATTATGTATGAGGTATGATATTGAGCCTTAAACATAAGTTTTGTATACTTTTCAAAAGATGTTAAGGCTTCAAGCCTTAACATCTCTATAGCATTAATCATACCTGGTTTTGTTGTATCTATTGCTTTTTCTTGCATTTCCTTGATTGACTTTATCATAATATTTATCTTTTTGGTTGTGTATAATTATATTTTATTTCTGCTGCTTCTCTTGCTTTTACAGCATCTTCGTAATTATCAAAATAGCCTAAGCAGTCATATAGAGCTCTTCCATTTTTGCGTTTACCATTTCCTATAGCTGCAACCCATTTTTGGTGCTTTTTATGCCAATAGACTCCTGTATGGCCAGATGTATTATTTATATGCATTTTACGATTTCTGCTATTTTGCATACCAGATACAAGGCGTAAATTATTAATTTTATTATTTAATGGATTTCCGTCTATGTGGTCTATTTCCATATTGTCATCTGGCCATTTTCCATATTGGTAAAACCATGCTAATCTATGAGCTTTATATACATTTTGCCCTATTACTATATTAGAATATCCTTTATAATCTATAGTAGTACCCGCTATATCTCCTATATTAGGACTATCTCTGCGTAATTTATTTGCATATTTCCATTTAAATGTGCCAGTTTCTGGATTGTAGTCCAATATAGATAATAAATACTCATGTGAAAGAGCATATTCTTTCTCTTTCAAAGCTATGAAATTACTATTCGTTAGTGCCATATCGTTTTAATTATTTATTGCTTCTAATTTTTATGTACTTAAACCAGGCATAATGCTTACGAGTCTCAAGATAATTCCAGTTATATGCATTATCATGTGCTTCTTCTTCAAAGCTCACGTCGTGGTATGCATCATTTTGCTTTTTGTGGAAAAATCGTATGATTATATACTCAATGCCATACCATAAATAGAAAAAGATATATAACATCTCTTTCATCTGTGCAGTATGTATTTCTCATGTAGTATTGTGTCTTTTGTTAAATAATCTCTTTTTGTAAATAAAATGCCAAATAAGTTAATTGTGTGATAAGACCCCAAATGGAAACCACTTTGTGTATACTACTTTCATATCTATAAATATTTATCGGTTGCTATTTAATTAAAGTATCACGTATCAAAATATAAGCTTCTCTAGATACCGGTTGATTTGGTATTATTCCAGTTTGCAGCTGCTGCCCTTCTGGGAGACTTAATTGCATAGGTCCTTTGCCGAATATTCTATCCCATAATTTTTCTATAGTTTCAATGTTACCTAGCTTTTCGTCTTCAATAAGGCGCTTAATTACAGTCTTTATTACAACCGGCACTTTCTTATTAGCCATTAAGGCTTGTAGCTGCGAGTGGTTACATGTTAACAAACAAGCCAATAAATTGGCCGTGTCCTGCTTTGTAAGTTGAACACTTAAATTGATATTAAGGCTAGTAAGAAGCTTTGTTATTTCAGGCCTTGATGCTCCTTGTAGCTGAAGCGCTGAGCGTATAGCTGATGAATATGAGCCTTTACCCGAGTCATGGCGTTCTGCTAACTCAGTCGCTTTAAGCGGCTCTACAGTCTGAGCCTCAAGTGCCTCAATAGCCTCAACTCGTTTTTGCTGCTCTACAATACGTTTAGCTTGAAACTCAGTTTGGCCATCTGGTATTTCTTCCACGCCGAGTTCTTCTGCTAATGATTGGCGTTTTTCTTGTTTAGCTTGAAGATTTTTAAGTTTCTGCTTTTCAAGATACTTAATACGAGCCAATTCCTTTGCATCTTGTTTTGATTTGATGCGCGTGGCCTCTTGTTCTACGAGTTTGGATGTATCTGGATTAGACATTCCAGGAACTATTGGGCGTGATGGCAGTATATCTGCTAATTTCTGTGCTATTTTATCTGTTTTCATATTATTTATTTTTGGTTCTTTGATATAAAATCACGTTGTCTCTGTATTAACTCTTCTTCTGATGGTATCTGCGCTTCTCTAAAGCGTCTATCTTTACTTTGGCTTATATCAATTATGGGTTGATAAATATAAGACCATATATATCTTCCTGCTGATTTTATATGGCCGTTACAGCACATGGATATATTACTTGCACAAATACCTGTTTCTTCAGCAGCATCTTTTATAGAAGCGTATTCGCTTATAAATAAACCTGTATTTCTATCATAACAGCATACAGACTTTGGAAGTCGCCCTCTTTTATGAGTGTTATAAATACTGTTTGATGGGTATGTAGCATTTTTGTCTATTTCGCTTATAAGCTCTTGTAATAATATATTAGCATAATTCTGTTCAAGAGCATTACCAGCTTTTATAAGAGTATTATAGCCATAAGGCAGATATGTTCTATTCGCCTTTATCAGTTCATACTTGTAAGCAAGTACTTCCGACTCATCTGTAAGATTATACTTTTCTATATTAACAGTTATGTATTTGCTGTTTAATAAAGCTTGTCTTAGCTCTATACTCTTTGCGTTTATGCTTAGAATTTGTCTGATTAGACTTTTTACTCCTCTATACACTGATTGATTGAAAGTATGACAGACTATGAGCCTACTATCAAATTCAAATTCTACAGTAAAGACTGCCCATTCATTTAATAGGCTATCTATGCTTGTAGTAATATCTACCTGTATGCCATCAATGTTTATCATATTAGAAATTTTATTGTGATTTATATTTACAGTGCAAAAATACATAAATAATTCTATATATAAAAATTCTCGCACAGAAAATTTATAGGAAAAATTTTTCAAGAAACAATGCAAAGTTTTTTGTTTCTCAGCAAAGTATTAAAAATCAATTAGTTAAGCATTCTCGCATTTCGAAATAAACGAAACAAGACATGTTCGTAAAAATTATACGGTGCATTTAATATGTAATAATTATATTTTGGTTTATAAGTATAATAAGTATAAATTCTATATTACAACTCATTCTATTTTTTAGTAATTTCTTTGTTTATATTGTTTATTTATATCTAATCTATTGAAAATCAATCACTTACTGAGAAACAATCGATTGTTTCTCTTGTTTCTCTTGTTTACAGCCTTTTTGCGAGAATGCCTGAATGATGGCCTTTGCGAATTTTGATTTGGTGGCAATTTGCGAGAATGATTTGAGGCCAAAAAATTTTTCTGCCTATGGACATGGCTCTATATACTATATATAGGGGGCACCCAGGCACCGCACCAGGGGCCTAACTGCTTTCATCCCTCACCTCACGAGCCCGCGAGCCTCTAAGCCGGCGTGTTAACAGGCTTTAACAAATGAATTGAATGGCTCTGAGCCTGTTTGGCTTAATCTCGTGACCCGTATCGCGTTCAAATCCTTGCGATGATAGTTTATATGGCTGAGAGGCTCAGAACAGGTTAGGAAATGTTAGATTGAGCCACGGAGCCACTCTGGTACCACAATCATTCTGGCCAGAGCCACGGAGCCACTCTGGTACCACAATCATTCTGGCCAGAGTCGGCTCAGCACCTTTGAGCTAATGTGCCACAATTCTTAACGTAAATTTAACATTTCCTAACTCGCTATATTTTGCCATATTGAAGTTTATTGTACATGCTACTTGGCTAACTGCCAGAATGTTAAATGTGGTTAACAACCATCTGATTTAACACGACTTAAGCCTGAGAATTTTCCTATGTTATTTTTTTAGCACCCACAAAATAGCCTGAAAAAAAATATACCAAAAAGTTTCGTGTTTCGTATATTATTTGTATATTTGCATATCGGAAATAACGAACGAAACAACCGAGGTTACAAACAAAATTTAACACAAAAAGTTGCTCAAAAGTTTTTCCGGTTCAAATATAATTAGTATATTTGCATAGATAAAATAAGTAATAACAATTAAAAATAGAAGAACTTATGTTTTGTCCAGTTTTAGAACACGAAATCCAGGCCCATAAAAAAGCGGCCGAAATAGCAAGAGAACTCTCACGCACAGGCTATTGCTATATCGAAGTAACAACCAAGTCCGGCGAGTGTCTTATATCTGAAATAGTAAGCATGACCTGCGGCGAATTCAAGAATAAAAAGCTTGAAATGCACCGCAGCAAAAAATACAAAACGGTTAACGGCTATTGGAGTGATACGTATAATGCCGTGCTAGAACAGTATGACACAGATATAGAGCTTGATGAACCAGTAATAAACAACAGTATATTATAACTAACAGCAATGAAAGTAAATAGAAATTATCGTTTTGTCCTGACAGTTCTGGACAACGACCAAATTGCAGCAGGAGAAGTAAGAATTGCCAACGACGAAGTCAGCGGCGAGAGAATGTTTGCCAGTGAATGCCATTATTACGCCGAGAAAAATATCATTGAGGCAATAAAAGAGGCAGACAAGCGCGACGCACTCGGCGAGTACTACGAACACACCTACTGCATCTACAAAGAGGACAAACCGAAAAAGGAGACAGTAGAGCGTGAAGAGGACGGCAAGAAAATTACCGAGACAAGAGAAATACCTGGCAAGGCAATGCTGGTTGAGGTAATTACAGTAGACGAGAACGGCATAAATATTCGATAAAACGGATTGCCGGTTGCAATTACTATCTTGGCTATGGCGACCAAAATGCTGAGCATTGCCTTTGGGCTCACGACGAACAGAAACAAATCAATAAAATGCGAGAGCTTTATGATTTGTTGCCGGTTAAACCTGAGTGGCTCACAAGCTGTCTCTTATACACATCTGACGCTGCCGACGAATAGCCTTGTGTAGA
>ENA-OYXY01000482-OYXY01000482.1-human-gut-metagenome-genome-assembly--contig:-NODE-482-length-19398-cov-5.144962_pt1 | contig 19398 bp, 15 predicted proteins | sample MGYA00244058_ERZ653438 | MGnify/ENA primary metagenome ERZ653438 (study PRJEB26926, sample SAMN06165026) | human gut metagenome | biome: ENVO:00009003; feature: ENVO:2100002; material: ENVO:00002003... | reverse complement strand
AGGCTATTCGTCGGCAGCGTCAGATGTGTATAAGAGACAGATTGTGTTTCTATCCTCTTTTTTTACCGCCGGAGTTTCTTTTTCTGCTGCCTGTTTATACGTTATGTCTCTGTCAGCCGCCTGCTTATCCGTTGTATGTGTATCACCGGTCTGTTGTGCTGTTACACAAGCAGCATCACAGTAAGAATCTTCGGCAGCATCTGAAACCGCATACTCCACCAGACTCTTTGCATCAGCCCACTTATAGTTTTTATTGTTTGGCCACCCACAGCCCAAGAGAGAAAGGCACATTCTCCTTCCATCCTTTTCAACTGCTGCTACATAGCAGTAGCCTGCCTTTGTGGTAAAGCCGGTCTTTCCCGATATGCAGTAGTCCGTCTCCGTAAGAAGCCTGTTGTGATTGCTAAAAACCATCTGACCTTCCTTTGTCTCAAATGTGTACTGCATAGTCTGTGTTATCTCAAGAAACTGTGTTGATTTTGGTGATTTCCACGCACAATAAGACATTATAACACACAAATCTCCCGCCGTGGAGTGGTGAAAGCTTATATCATTCTCAGCATCCAGCCCGTTTGGTGTAATAAAATACGTGCCAAGGCACCCTATCTCATTTGCTTTTTCATTCATAAGCTTTGCAAAGCCCTCCGTCGAGCCGCCCACATGCTCCGCAATCGCATAGGCACAGTCATTGAACGACTCAAGCATCATGCCATAGAGTAAATCCTTCATATTATAGCTATTCCCTGCCACAAGTCCAAGCTTGACCTCAGGCTGTGATGCAGCATTTTGTGAAATCGTAACAGTATCATTTATATCAGCTTTTTCAAGTGCCACAATGCACGTAAGAATCTTCGTGGTGCTGGCATTTGCCATGCTGTCTCTCATGTTTTTACCATATATAAACGTCTCGTCATCCGCATCATATAATGCCGCTGAAACAGCATGAAGCCTGGGCTCATTTACGTCTTTGTCAGTATTCTTAGCAACAGTATTTTCCGCTGCCATAAACACACTTTTCTTTTCCAAACCGGGCATTTTTTGCTTTCCTAGCGTCTTAAAATCAAGCAAACAGCTGACAGCACAAAACAACACACAAATGAAAACCATTAAAGCTATTTTCGACTTATATTTTCTAAAAAAAATAACCATATAATTACCTCCATCGGTAATATATATGATTATTTGCATGTCCATATTATATGAAATGGCAGCTTACGCAATACACCTGCACTACACATCAAGCTTCACGTGCATCTCTTCCTCTGCCTCCTGCTTAAACTCCTCAACCTGCACAGGGCTTAGTACCGGCAGCTCGTCAATAGACGAAACCCCAAAGCTCCTTAGAAATTCCTCTGTGGTACCAAATAAAAGCGGTCTTCCCGGAGCATCAAGCCTTCCAAGCTCCTGCACCAGATTGTATTCGACAAGCTTGCTTACGGCATGTTCACTTGACACACCTCTGATTTTTTCTATCTCTGCCTTTGTTACAGGCTGCTTGTACGCTATGATTGAAAGAGTCTCTAAAAGCACATCCGTAAGCACCCTCTTCTTAGGCTGCTTTGCAATGCGGATGAGATATTCATACATCTGTGGCTTTGTACACATCTGATAAGCCCCATCAAGCTCTATGATATTCATACCTATATTTGAAGAACTTCTATACTCCTTAATCAGCTCGTCAAGCAGCTTTTTTGTTTCTTTTTCATTTAATTGTATTGCATCGGCTATCCTTCCAAGCTCCACGGATTCTCCCATGGTAAATAAAATAGCCTCTATTGCAGCTTTATAATTCATATATCATCAAACCCTCTTTATGCAGCAATCCTTGACTCAATCCGGATATCATCAAAAATATGCTCCTGAACGATAGTTAATTTGCCGGTCTTCATAAGCTCCAGTATTGCAAGAAATGTAACTATGACTTCCACTTTGCTTGACGATGCAGTAAGCAGCCCTCTGAAGCTGAAGTGCTTGTGTGAGGCAGCATAGTCTGTCAGATATTCCATCTTTTCCTCTAAGGAGACCTCTTCCTTTTCAATCTTTCCAAACTTCGAGCGGACCTTATCTATCTTTTCTTCCTGTCTCTTCATTATACTTTGAAAGATTCTGTTTAAATCAGAAAGACGGATATCTCCGACAAGCTCCTCAAGATTAACAGGCTCCTCATATGCAAGGACCTCATCAGGTATGTCCTTCTTCTTATACCACACCTTGCCGGCATCCAGCTGGCGATCCTTAAGCTCATTTGCCATGCACTTGTACATCTTGTACTCAAGCAGCTGCTGCACAAGCTCTGCTCTTGGATCTTCCTGCTCCTGCTCTTCTTCCTCTTTCTTTGGGAGAAGCATCTTTGACTTTATGTCGAGGAGCGTAGCTGCCATCACGAGAAACTCGCTGAGCGTGTCCAGGTTATCCTTTTTCATCTGGTCCACATACTCCATGTACTGCGCTGTAATCTCGACAATCGGGATATCATAAATATTTACTTTATTTTTCTCTATCAGGTATAAAAGCAGGTCAAGCGGTCCCTCAAACACCTGAAGCTTAAAAGTCATATCCATAATTTACTCTCCGTTAATCCTTCAAAAACTGTGCCATAACGTAATTGGCTACATCCTTTCCTCTCTCCGATAAATAGATATGCCCATCCTTTACCACGAGCAGCTCCTGTTTTTTCAGGCTGTCTATCGTATCCTTGTAGATTGCATCTATCGAAATACCAAATGCCCTCTCAAAGGCTTCTCTTGTGACCCCCTCATTCATACGAAGTCCAAGAAACATAAACTCCTCCATCTGTTCCTTTTTGTCTATAACATCAGCTGCCACATGCAGATTGGCCTTAAATATATCATCACCCACATCATGTATATGACGGCAGCGCGACAGATATTCATCCATATCGGATGTATTGGTATATCTGACATTTGATATAAGCGATGCCGCCCCTATTCCTAGTCCTAAATAGTCAGCTCTGGTCCAGTAGCCTATATTATGGCGGCACTCCATACCTCTTTTAGCATAGTTAGATGTCTCATACTGCCTGTAGCCGGCATCCATAAACGCCTTCTGTCCCGCCTTTTCCATATCATATAACTCGTCCTCGTCAGGCAGAAACTCCGTTCTCATGCCCGCCTCCTGGCGCACCATGTCAAACTTGTACTTTTCATAGAAAGGAGTACCCTTTTCCACTATAAGAGAATACGCCGATATATGATCCGGATGAAGCCTTATGATCTTGTTTACTGTTGCCATATACTGTGACGCTGACTGTCCCGGCAGACCATACATCAAATCTACATTGATATTTTTAAAGCCCACGTTTCTGGCTAACTCGTAATTCGTCACAAACTGTTCAAAGGTATGTATACGCCCGAGCCGCTTAAGCTCATCATTATTTGCCGACTGCAGTCCTATGGACAGGCGGTTGATTCCCGCATCCATGTATGCTAAAAGCTTTTCCCTGCTAAGCGTACCGGGATTGCACTCTATGGATATCTCAGCATCAGACAGCACATTAAAGCAGTCAAACACCCCCTCCATCAAAGCAGCAATCCACCGCTCATCTATAGAGCTTGGTGTACCTCCTCCGATATAGACAGATGACACCTGATAGTTCTTCATAAGCGGGCCGTAAAATATCATTTCCGCCATAAGCCCCTTGACATAACGAAGCTTTGCATCATCATCTGCTGGAAATGACAAAAAATCACAATATTCACATTTTCTCACACAAAATGGTATATGAATATAAATCTCAAGATTCTTCATATGTGCGATTACTCCTCATCCAGCTTAAGCACACTCATGAATGCCTCCTGTGGTATCTCTACATTGCCCACCTGACGCATCCTCTTCTTTCCTTCCTTCTGCTTCTCAAGCAGCTTCTTCTTACGTGAAATATCACCACCGTAGCACTTGGCAAGCACATCCTTGCGAAGCGCCTTAACCGTCTCTCTTGCTATAATCTTGCCACCGACTGCTGCCTGAATAGGTATCTCAAACAGATGCCTTGGTATCTCACCCTTAAGCTTCTCACACATCTTACGGCCTCTTTCGTATGCACTCTCCTTGAATACGATAAATGAAAGTGCATCGACCATTTCCTTATTGATTAAGATGTCAAGCTTGACAAGCTCTGAGCGCTCATAATCCTTCATCTCATAGTCAAACGAAGCATATCCCCTCGAGCGTGACTTTAAAGCATCAAAGAAATCATAGATAATCTCATTTAATGGCAAATCGTACTTTATGAGAGCTCGTGTCTTTTCGATATACTCCATGCTGATATAGACTCCTCGTCTCTCCTGGCACAGCTTCATAATCGCACCTACATAGTCACTTGTGACCATAATCTCTGCAGATACGTATGGCTCCTCCATATACTCAATCTCTGACGGATCCGGCATATTTGAAGGATTGGTCAGATCTATCACCTCGCCGCTTGTCTTGTGAATCTTGTAAATAACACTAGGTGCAGTGGTAACGAGATCCAGATCAAACTCTCTCTCCAGTCTCTCCTGAATAATTTCCAGATGTAAAAGACCAAGGAATCCGCATCTGAAGCCAAAGCCAAGTGCCAGTGAGGTCTCAGGCTCAAACTGTAATGAAGCGTCGTTGACCTGCAGCTTTTCAAGCGCATCCCTTAAATCAGGATACTTTGCACTGTCCGCAGGATAAAGACCACAGTAAACCATAGGGTTGACCTTCTTATAGCCCGGAAGCGCCTCATCGCACGGTCTGTCAACGAGTGTAACTGTATCACCTACGCGTGTATCCCTGACATTTTTGATGCTGGCCGCAATGTATCCAACCATACCGGCCGAAAGCTCATCGCATGGTATAAACTGGCCTGCGCCAAAATAGCCCACCTCTGTAACCACATCAGATGCACCTGTAGCCATCATCTTTATTGTGTCTCCTACCTTTACAGAGCCCTCTCTCAGTCGGCAGAAAATAATGACTCCCTTATAAGAATCATATGTTGCATCAAATATAAGTGCCTTAAGCGGTGCATCTTTATCTCCTGTTGGTGCCGGAATCTTTTTTACAATCTGCTCCAGCACATCCTCTATATTGAGTCCTGTCTTTGCGGAAATACGCGGTGCATCCATAGCTTCGATACCGATAACATCCTCAATCTCCTGTGCCACCTCATCCGGGCGCGCACTCGGCAGATCCACCTTATTTATAACAGGAAATACATCCAGGTCATGATCCAGTGCAAGATAAACATTTGCAAGTGTCTGTGCCTCAACGCCCTGGGCCGCATCCACTACAAGTATAGCTCCGTCACATGCCGCAAGACTCCTTGATACCTCATAGTTAAAATCCACGTGTCCCGGTGTATCTATCAGATTAAAAATATACTCTTCGCCATCCTTTGCGGTATATATAATACGGACTGCCTGAGACTTGATGGTGATACCACGCTCTCTCTCTAAATCCATATTGTCGAGCACCTGAGCCTGCATTTCCCTGCTGGTAAGTGTGCCTGTTTTTTCTATAATTCTGTCCGCGAGTGTAGATTTACCGTGATCAATATGGGCAATAATACAAAAATTGCGGATTTTGCTCTGATCTATTGACATATGTCCTCCTAATGCTTTCAATAACTCATCAAAGTTTATCAGATTTGTGAAATAAAGTCTATATTATTTTAACACTTTATCAAGTATATCTGCAAGTGGTTCCATTGCATTGTACGCCTCCTCCTTGGTATTTGTCTGTGCTCCCACCTCCACGAGCAGCGATTTCGGACACAGATGCATATTATATCTGTAGCCCTTTAAATATATGCGCCTTGCAAGCCCCGGATAATACTCATTTGCCATGAGCTGCAGCTGAAATGAAAACGCCAGATTATCCCCTAGATACTCATTGGGCAGACTATTAATCGGTCCCCTTGCAGCAGTGCGGCACAGCCCGTTAAAAAACATAATCTGTGCCATAGGCTTTCCATCTATTGTGGCAGCAAGCCTGGTAGTCTCAGCCACTCCATCCCTGTGCAGGTCAATAACCACCTTTATAGACGGATTTTTCTCAATAATCTCTGTAATCTCAGGAAGTGAATTAGAATACGCATGGTCGCGGTCATTCACATCATACTGCCCCTTGTGATGCAGCACATTATAGCCGTATTTTTCCCTCAAAAGTGATTCAAGCCTGTCACCCACTCCAACTACGGTCTCTGTCTCTGATGTATCAATGGAATCACTGTACCCCTCCTGCGAATGTGTATGGTATATGAGTATATCAGGACCATCGCCTGACTTTTCTATAGACATATCGCGCCCAAGCAAAGCCTCCTCACACAGCTCATCGGCTCCTATATATGTAGTCTTGTCCACCTGATAATAGTTTTTTACCAGATTGTCAAAGCTCATATCTACCTGCGGCATTTTCACGTTCTGCTGCTCCTCGAGCTCTGCCAGCTCACCTTTTTTTTCAGCTTCATCAACAAATGCCAGCTGGTCGGTATCCGGCAGCATATTGTTCCTGACACTTGCATTTTCATTTTCCATCGCAGCAAGCTCCTCATATGAGAGAATACCTCCTGCTGTATCCTCATCCTCCACAATACGCAGCTCCTTCTTTTTTGAATCATCACACTCCTTGTCAGAATATGTAAGGTGCGGAAATTTTTCTTCCACGAACTTCTTTCCCACACCATCACCGCAAAACAGCATAGACGCAATATATATAAACGCTATAAGCACAATCATTTTTTTCTTCACAATATCATCTCCCATCTAAAGCATCAGGCAGCCCCTGCTACATAAAGCTTATGCGGCTGGCTCTAATGATATTCGAAGCAATAAAATTATTCACTATAGTCATCATATTCATCGTTTGAAAAAGCCATATTTATGCCCTCAGACAAAAGCCCTGCCAGTCTCTTAACAGTCTCGTCAATATCCTTTGGCGTCACAAACATGCCGTTTAACTTAGGCGACATGAGCTTTGCGGTGTTCTCCCGGCTGGCATTTACCGCATCTGAAACAATAGTCACCGCATCAATGACTGTCGGAATACCGATTGCGATAACAGGCACTCCGAGATTGCCATGGTTAATACCGTCCCTGTGGTTTCCTACCCCGCTTCCGGGCACTATGCCTGTATCCGTCAGCTGTATGGTACAGCCCAGCCTCTTTGTACTGCGTGCCGCAAGCGCATCAATTGTCACAACAAAATCAGGCTTCACCTCGCTCACCACACCCTTTATTATTTCAAGGCACTCCATGCCTGTCTGAGCCATAACGCCAGGCACGAGGCCGCACACACTGTTTACATTCTCGTTGCTAAACGCATACCTGCCATATTCCTTTACTATATGGCGGGTGATAAACAAGCTGTCAACGCATCTTGGCCCAAGCGCATCAGGAGTTACATTTCTGTTTCCAAGTCCGACAACAAGTGCCGCATATATACGCTTGTCGCAGACAGCCTTTACAAAGCTCTTAAGCTCTCTTGAAAGCTCCCTCGTCACAGCCTGACAGCACTCCTCATCTCCCTCGGACAGCATAGCAGCCTCAATTGTCACATATTTTCCTTTAGGACGGCCTGTAGCCCTGACTGCATTTTCTGAGTCAATTGTCACTACACTGACTATGATTCCATTATCCAGCTTTTTTTCAGAGAAATTCACACCTCTCATATCTGTGTTTGCCTTTTTAAGGCTCTCCTGCGTCTCAAGCGCCAGATCAGTTCTTGCACACCATTTATCAGCCGACAAATCAATACACCTCCCCTGTATGATATTCCAAAATCACATATATGTTAATTTTTTGCAATTTTTTTCAAAATATGTATTGACAGAGCAGAAAGGTTGACATATTATATTCTAGTATGTTTGTGCCAAAGCGTCCGTGTCTGTTTTGGCATACATTAGATTAAATATTTGGAGGTGTACGAGTTGGCTAACATTAAATCAGCAAAAAAGAGAATTTTAGTAACAGAAACTAAGGCTGCAAGAAATAAAGCAATCAAATCAGGAGTTAAGACAGCAATCAAGAAGGTTGAGGCTGCTGTAGCTGCAAATGATAAGGCTGCTGCTGAGGCTGCATTAAAGGATGCAACTTCTGCTATCGCAAGCGCTGGTTCAAAGGGTATCTTCCACAAGAACAACGCAGCCAGAAAAGTATCTCGTTTAACAAAGCTTGTTAACGGATTAGCTTAATTACTATATAACAATAAATAAAAACCCATCGGTGCCGTCATACCGATGGGTTTTTTTATTTGTTTTTTTGTATATTTGCGTTATATCATTTACTGCCTGTCGCATGAGTGCCTGTCATATCTGCAGAGTAATGCACTATAAAAAGCTCCACAGCCATCTGGTCATTCATCCTGCCGGTCTTCACAGCCTCCTCATATGCCACACCGTCTCTCACAGCCCTCTTTAAATCATCCAGCGAATATGCCCTGCACTGCGCCTGATATTTGCGCACCGCCCACTCCGGACATCCGGCCTTTGATGCTATATCCTTGTTGCCAAAGCCCTTATTTGTCATGGCTTTCACATTCATCAGTATATTGAACTGGCGCGATATAAGATACATAATACGCATGGCCGGCTCTTTAAGTGCCAGCAGATCGTAATACAGCTCAAGCGCACGCTTTTGTTTGTGTGATGCAATCGCATCAACCATCTCAAACACCTTGTTTGTGATCTGCTCTGTCGTTACAGCCTCAACATCCGAAAGCTCAATCACGTCCTTGTCCATGCAGTAGCACAGCAGCTTCTCAAGCTCCTTGTCGATATTTTCCATATCTGTGCCGGTTTTTTCTATAAAGCTGTTGTAGGCAGCCTGACTCATACCCTTTCCATCTTTTCTAATCCTCATTCCTATCCATCTGGCAAGTGTCTCATCCGTCTGTTCCTTGAACTCAACAGGATTACCGCACTTGGCTGCTGCCTTATAAAGCCTTGAGCGCTTATCAACGCTCTCCTCAACAAATATAAAGTGCGTGCTCTCAGGTGAATCCTTTAAATACTCTCCAAGCTCATCGCCTGCCTTTGAAAAAATGCCTGCATCCTCTATAAGAATCACTCTTTTATCCGCAAAAAACGGAAGTGTCTCCGCCAGGTCAATTATCTCCTTCTGGTTGATTCCATCGCCCTCAAACGATGAAAAGTTCATGCTGTCGCCCTCACTGACCATAGCCTTTATCAGCTTGTCCCTGTACTGTTTTATGAGGTATCTCTCCTGTCCATACAGCAGATAAACCTTTTTGAAATCTCCTGCTTTTATATCATTGTCTATTGTTTTCATATATAGTACTCTCTTTATACTTAATCTGACCACTTTGCATTGTGTATAGAATACGGCACTTTGCATCCATAAGCCTATCCATGGCTTCATCAGCCGGATGTCCATAGCGGTTCTCTGCCGCGCATGATACTGCAGCCCACCTTGGGCTTAAAGCCTCAATCCAGTCTGCAGAGCTTGAATACCTGGAACCATGATGATTTGCCTTGTAAAAATCCACAGAAAGCCCATCCCCATACTCATTAACAAGCTTCTTTTCTACCTCAGATGATATATCTCCGCCGAAAATACCACTAAATTTGCCATCCGTGAGCTTCAGCACAAGACACATATCGTTTCTGTCTAAGGCAGTATCCGAAGGCCCCGGATACAGGCACATGATGCCATCAGCTTCTTCTTTTGCAGTACTGCGCGAACCTGATACATCATTTATTTCAATCGAATCTCCCTTTGACATAAGGCATATATCAATTCCTGCTTCCTTAGCTTTAAAAAGCAGCTCCTCCATAGCTTCCTCTTTAGCTGCTGCTTCTGCCACAACTATATGCTCTATAGTATACCCACTGTCTATCACCTCAGACAATCCGCTTATATGATCACTGTCTGCATGTGAAACAAACCAGTATGATATACTCTGTATGCCGTTATACTTAAGAAACGGCATAATCACATTCTCGCCAAGCTGTTTTCGGTCAGAGCTTCCTCCATCAATAAAGATGCATGTGCCTGACTCAAAGCGGTAAAATATGCCATCTCCCTGCCCCACATCAAGTATATCAAGCTGCGCAGCAGTTTTTGGCTTCACAAGCAAAATCGCAAGCAGGACTGCTGTACACACCACTCTTTGGACACTGTAAAGGATTTTGCCTTTTTCTTTTGAGCCACACTCTGTGGCACGTTTTTTAAGCGAAAATACCACCAAAAATCCACTCATAACAGCATAAAAAAGAAAAATCCTGTATCCATCAGGAGCTCCTGTGATAACCGATGCCCCCGGAAGCTTCATAACAAGACTGCAAAGCACCTCATAGAGCTTTAACACCGCAAATGCAGGAAACACCAGCAGTTTACCGGGCATCACGCCAAAGCAGCCTGCGGCAGACGCAAGCAGACCCGAAATAAATACGACAGGTAAAGCCGGTATCACAATAAGATTTACAAACACCGCAAAAAGAGGCAGCTCATAATAGTTCATAGCCACAACCGGAAGCATCGGAAGCTGTATGGATACTGATGCCCAGAATTTCCCGCCCTTAGGTGCACTCATCAAAGGCGTCACAATACCTATAGCAAGTATTGCCCCTACCGAGAACACAAATCCGGCATATCCCAAAACCATAGGATTGTCCCACAGCAGGTAAATGACCATGATGCCAAGAGAATTGAGCATATCTGTGCATCTGCCTAAAGCTGCCGCAAGCATTGTAAGTATGAACATCCCCACGGCACGCCTTGTGGACACGGCATTTCCTGTCATAACAGCATAGCTTAGTATAAGTGCCGCAGAACAGACAAATGCCGCTGTATAGCTCACCCTTCTTTTTCTGAGAAGCTTGTAAAAGGCCATGCCAACTATAGAAATATGAAGTCCGGAAATAGCCAGTATATGAGAAATACCACTGACCTGGTATAAATCCTTTATCTCATCATCCAGATACGACTTGTCTCCAAGCAGCATGGACGAAAGCACTCCTGCCGTTGTCTCATCAGTCACCTCAAGAAGTGAAGCTGACAGCGTATCACGAAGTTTTTCAAGTCTGTGGTAATACCATGCATGTTTACCGGCGCTTGTCTTAATACTGTCTGCATTCACCGAGAAATCAATTCCCTGCGAGCGGTAAAAACGCTCTCTGTCAAACTCTCCCTCATTGGTTGCAGACTTAAACAAGCCTATCTTGCCGCAAGCTTTCATATAATCGCCCAGATGTGCGCTTTTGCTGTCACAGTATACCACGACATCACCACAGGATATTTTTCTGCCAAAAGCCTTGCCGTACCCGGACTGCACTACGCAGTCCGTCATATAATACCTGTATGAGAAATACTTGTATTCAGTTTTATAAATCTTCCCCCAGACGATGACAGATTTTTCATCTGTCATATACTGCATATAGCTGTCACGGTTTTCATCCACTGAAGCGTATCTGAATTGTGCTGTTGCAAAAACAGCTGACGATATCAGGATAAGCAAAACAACTATGCGCCTGATACCGGAAAAACCGCCCTTAGACACCACACACTCAGCTATTAAAGCCACAACCAGCATGGCAAAACCCAAAAAGCCAAAGCCCCTGCCATACATACCTGAAACAGTTCCTGCAGTATAGACCAACGCAAATAAAAACATCGGTCTTTTACTAATACTCTTCTCCTCCTAATCCAATCTATTCTATTTTTCAGTTTTTTCCGTGGAATCATCAGAATCCACTATGTCCTTATTAAACTCATACATGTCGCTTAGCTTGTAATTATAAAGCAGCATGCCGTCATTCTCACCGTCAAGCGAGATCTGTACCTTGTCCACAGTAGGAAGTGAGGTGAGTGAATTAACTATCGAATACAGCACCACATCCTCTGTCAGCTTATTGTCAATAGTATTTCTGAACGAAGAGTCAAAGTTCAGATAGCATATTCTATCTGCCACAGACACATTGATAAGCTTTGTTGTGCCCGGAAGAGTTGCCTTGAGCTTAGAGCCCTTCGGTCCCTCAATAAGCTGCTCAACAACAAGCTTTTCAAGCGCTATATTTGAGCTGTAATGTATCACTCTGGTCTGTTTTTCAAGCCCTGTACCATCCTTGTCAGCAAAATAAAGCGTGAGCGTCTCCTTCACACTTGTATTAATCTGCTCACCCGGATTCTCAACAAAATCATCAGCACCCATGCTACCGACAATCTCATCATCCGAGTCCACAAGAGGAATACTGTTTACAGTAAATGTCACATATGAAATACTATCCAGCTGTGTGAGCGTGCGGACTACAGAAGCTCTCAAAAGCACCTCCTGCGCAGCTGTAAGGTCATAATACTCCTTGCTGAAATCCACAGTGCAGTTATAGTTTTTCTCCTCATGACCTCTCACAGACACCTCATCCGGAATCGCCTTGCGCAGTCTTGAGTCTTCAGGCTTATCCTGCAGTCTCCCAAGAAGCTCATCCACCTGCTTGTCCACATCTGAGTTTTTGCTTCTAAGCACATATGACTCCGGCACGCTGCTCGTAACATCCATATTCAGACAAAACACCTCAACCGTATTGTCTGCTTTTTTCTTTGTGCAGCCGCCCATGGAGAGCAGAATTACTGCAGTGAGCACGAATATAATTATTCTTTTCACATCAAGCCTCCTATACAATATAGTTGAGCGGTATACGCACATCAAAGGTAGTGCCCTCTCCCATCACACTGTGAGCCTTTATAGCTCCCCTATGCATGAGAATAGAGCTTCTTGTAATGGCAAGTCCCAAACCTGTACCGCCAATCTCTCTCGAATGCGACTTGTCCACGCGATAAAATCTCTCATAGATGTGCTCTAAGGACTCCTCCGGTATACCGATACCGTTGTCCTCCACCTTCAGATAGAAATACTGATGGTCCGCATTTAAGGATACATGCACATAGCCACCGGTCTCATTGTCATTGTACTTTATGGCATTCTCAATGAGGTTTGTAAAAGCAAGCGTCAGCTTCACCTCATCTATCTCTGCAGTTACCGGTCTGAAGCTCTCGAGTACAAGCTCCACCTGCTGCTTGTCAGCAATCGGCTGAAGTCTCTTCATAATCTGCTCGAGCAGGTCATTGATATTAACACTCTCGATATTCAGCGTGGCAGCCGACTTATCCATCTTGACCAGTGATAACAGGTCATTTATTATCTTTGTCTCTCTGTCTATCTCGCTTGTGATATCTCCCATGAACTCCCTGTACATCTCAATCGGAGCCTCATCACCCATGCTGTTGATGGAATCTGCGAGTACCTTCATGGAAGTAAGAGGTGTCTTGAGCTCATGTGACACATTCGATACAAACTCCTGTCTGGACTCATCCATGACCTTCATTCCGCTCATCAGCTCATTAAAATTCCTGCTTATTATAGCAGTCTCCGCATAGTCATCTACATCCAGCTGCTCTTTTCCAAAGCCATCCTTAATGTCTGATATCTCATCAGAAAGCTTCTTAATCGGAACAAAAAGGTGTAAAAGCACAAGCACACCAAAAAAGAGCACCACCGCACCTGCGATAATGGCAACAGTCACCGCAATCTGTGTCAGATACGACATATTTAGCGATATATTGTCCGTCGACACACTTACAACAAGTGCTCCCTCTATCTTTGAATCCTTGTCGTTTGGATTGCTTATCGGAACAGAAAGCTCGATATAGTGGTTTTTAGAATCATAGTTCGTAATCTCTGAAGCAGAGAAGGTCTTGATAACCTCCTCTGAGATAATAGTATTGCCATCATCTAAATTGTAAGTATCCTTAATGATCTTAAAATGCTTGTCAACTATGAGCACACGTCCCTCATATATAGTAGTAAGAGTGTCTATCTGAGCATCAATATTGCTCAAGTCACCGCCATCCTCATCAAAGTATTTACTTGTGGATATCTTGTTTGCGAGAATCTTTGCCTGACTAAGCACTTCACTTTCGCGGATTGAAACCGCTCTGGACTCGTAGGTGTTAAGTATGCCGAAGCACAGCACCACCTCCGGTACCAGAACGAGAACAAAAATCATGAAAATCAGCCTGGATTTCAGACTCTTATAAAATGCAAAATGTACTTTACTCTTAAACATTTTAGAACCTTTCTGAAAGTATTACTTTTGGTTGTAGTAATATCCCACACCCCACTTAGTATGAACGTACTTCGGCTCGCTTGGATTTGCCTCAATCTTTTCACGAAGACGTCTGACATGCACATCAACCGTACGCACGTCACCCGGGTAATCCTCGCCCCATACAATCTTTAAAAGGCTCTCCCTACTGTACACTTTATTTTCATTTTTGATCAGAATCTCGAGCAGCTCAAACTCTCTTGCAGTCAAATTGATTTCATTATCATTTATGAACAGACGTCTGCTGTCACAGTCGAGCTTGATATCACCCTTTTCAATTACAGATGACTGTACCTGTGGTGCGCGTTCCGGTGAAGTGCGCCGCATTATTGCCTTGATTCTGGCCTTTACCTCAAGAATATTAAATGGCTTTGTGATATAGTCATCAGCGCCGTACTCAAGTCCTAAAATTTTATCCATGTCATCGCCCTTTGCAGTGAGCATGACAATCGGGACATCAGAAAACTCCCTTATTGCCTGACACACCTCAAAGCCATCCATCTTTGGAAGCATGACATCTAAAAGAATCATATCATATGAATTGGCCTTCGCCATATTTAAGGCCTCCTCACCGTCATATGCGCAGTCTACCTCCATGCCATCCTGCAGCAGACTGAAACGTATTCCTTTTACAATTAACTTTTCGTCGTCAACGACCAGCACTTTTTTTGCCATTTATACACTCCTAATTTACTGTTATATCATCTTTTATTTTATTAAACATTGCTTCACCAATGCCGGACACCCTCGTGATATCCTCAATCGAAGAAAACAATCCATTTTTAGCGCGATCTTCAACAATACTCTTTGCCTTACTCTCACCAATTCCGGAAAGAGCCATTAGCTGCTCGACAGTTGCGGTATTGATATTGAGCTTGCCATCCTTTACGCCTATATGCTCCTCAGCGCCGCCCTTCATCAGCGAGCCATCTATGCCGGTGGTATATGTGCCCTCAGGTATGTGATCCGACTTAAGCTCCTCTACAGTCGGGAAATACAGCATCTGCCCATCATACAGCTCTGATGCCAGATTCCAAAAGCTCTTGTCAGCTGTTTCCAGCATGCCTCCCGCCATATCAACGAGCTCACAAACTCTCGCGCCCGGCTTTACTCTGTATACACCGGGATTGGCAACCTGACCACAGATATAGACGCACCACTCAGTAGATTCATCAGTGTCATCTGCTGTGTCTTTTGCCTTCTGCTCCTGTTCTCCATCGGATGAAGCTTTCTTCTCCTTGGAATCAGCAGTCTGTCTGTTTACATCACTTGAAACCACAGCAGTCTGCTCCGTTTCAGAAGCAAAATGAACTGTGGCATCATCCTTTTTACAGCCGCAAAGGCCAAACGCTATTGTTAAAATAAACGCACTTAATAATATTATTTTTTTCATATGGTCTCCTTTGAGTAATATCATAATCTCAAAGGAGAAATCGATGTCCTCTTTATTTTACAGACTTTTTGACAGTATTACAAGTGTTGTTTCAAGTTTTTCTATCATTTCGTCAACATCACTCTTTTCGATAACAAGAGGAGGCACAAATCTAAGCACATTGCTGCCTGCCGTAATGACTATAAGCCCTTGATTTAAAGCCTCTGCTGAGACCTTTCCTACAGGAAGGCTGCACTCCACGCCCTGCATGAGTCCCATACCTCTTCTGGCTGTGAGACAGTCGAATTTTGCAACAAGCTCATCAAGCTTCTTCTCCAGGTAAGGTGCAACCTCCTTTACATGGCTTACTATATCAAGACGCTTAAACTCATCAAACACTGCACTTACTGCGGCTCCTACGAACGGATTGCCACCGTATGTGGTGCCATGGTCGCCCGGTGCAAGGGATTTATCTGCCACCCTCTGTGTCATGAGAAAGGCACCAACCGGCACGCCACAGCCGAGTGCCTTCGCACAGGTCATGATATCAGGCTTCACATCATAGTTCTGCCATGCGAACATCTCGCCACTTCTGCCCATGCCGCACTGTATCTCGTCAAGAATAAGAAGAATATCCTTTTCATCGCAGAGAGCTCTCACTCCCTCGATAAACTCCTTCTTTGCCGGGTAAATACCGCCCTCACCCTGAATAGTTTCCATAATAATGGCGCAGGTTTTGTCTGTCACCTGAGCCTTAACGCTCTCTAAATCATTGAAATCCGCAAATTTAACGCCCGGCATAAGTGGCTCAAACGGCTCCTGATAATGTGCATTGCCGGTGACAGAAAGCGCTCCGATGCTTCTTCCGTGGAAGGAATGGTTCATGGCAATTATCTCATGACCTGCATGGCCGTCTCTTGTAAAGGCATATTTCTTTGCAGCCTTGATAGCGCCCTCAATAGCCTCTGTACCACTGTTGGTAAAGAAAATACGGTCCATTTTGCTTGCCTTAAGTACCTTGTCTGCTGCCTCGATGACAGGCGCATTGTAGTAAAGGTTTGATGTATGTAAAAGCTTATCAACCTGTGCCTTTAATGCCTCCTTGTGGTGCTCATTGCTGTATCCAAGTGCACATACAGCTATTCCAGCGGCAAAGTCCAGATATGCATTGCCGTCTGTATCATAAAGATGTACTCCCTCGCCGTGATCGAGTACAAGTGAAAATCTGTTGTAGGTATGAAGCAGTTCCTTTTCTGCCTCATCAATGTATGACTGTTTATCCATATTATTGCTCATTGTTAAATTTCTCCTCCGAATCTCCAAGAATAGCTGTTCCGATTCCTCTGTTTGTGAATATCTCAAGCAGTAAGCAGTGCGCGATACGTCCATCAAGAATATGTACTCTTGAAACTCCGTTATCGATAGCATCTATGCAGTTGTTGAGCTTAGGAAGCATACCTCCGCCGATAAAACCATCACCTATAAGCTTCTTTGCATCTGAGACTGTAAGTTCTGAAATAAGAGTATTCTTATCTGAAGGGTCCTTGTATACACCCTCGATATCTGTGAGGAATGCAAGCTTTTCGGCTGATACAGCTCTTGCGATAGCACATGCTGCATCATCTGCATTGATATTGTATGTATTGTATTCGTCATCAAGACCGATTGGACACACAATTGGAAGAAAATCCTTCTCGAGCAGGTCATAAAGAATTTTTGGATTGACATCAGTGATTTCACCGACAAAGCCTATATCCTCTCCGTTTGAATACTTTTTCTTAACCTTTAAGAGACCTCCGTCCTTGCCACTCACTCCGACAGCCTGCACACCAAGCTCCTCAACAAGTGTAACGAGAGATTTGTTTACCTTATTCAGTACCATCTCGGCAATCTCCATTGTATCGGCATCAGTCTTTCTGAGTCCGTTTACAAATACAGGCTCCATGCCGACCTTTCCTACCCATTTGCTGATTTCCTTGCCTCCGCCGTGTACGATGATAGGCTTGAAGCCGACCAGCTTAAGAAGTGTGACATCCTGGATCACCTGCTTTTTAAGCTGGTCGTCAACCATTGCAGATCCGCCGTACTTTACAACGATAATCTTTCTGTTAAATCTCTGTATATACGGAAGTGCCTCTATGAGCACCTGTGCCTTTTCCATTACCTGTTCCATGTTCTTATCTGCCATTGTACCGCTCCTTATTTGTTAAATCTTGTTATATTTTCTTCGTTAAGTGTGAAATCATAGTAGTTTAAGTCTTCTCTGAATGTCCATCCCTCTTCCTTCCAGAAGTGGTTGCCCAGCTCATTCACCTTGAATGCTATGATTGACACCTTGTTGATATGCTCTGCCTGAAGTGCTCTCATGCAGGCAACCACCATACTCTTCCCGATGCCGCACTTCCTGTAATGCTCATCCACGCACACATGATACAGACAGCCTCTTCTGCCATCGTGTCCGCAGAGTATGGCTCCAACTATCTTTCCATCTTCTACCGCTACAACACTCGTAGTTGGATTTCTCTTGAGAAATCTAAGAACTCCCTCTCTCGAATCGTCAATAGAACGGATTCCAAAGCCGTGGATGGTCTGCCAGAGGCTGTACACCTCGTCATAGTCATCTATCGTCATAACCCTTATTTCATATTTATTCTCATTACTCATTTTATTAAATCATCCTTATATTATTATATAACTATCAGCATCATAAAGCATCTTTCTGATAATTACTTTCCTATTATTAATTATTACGGGAACATAGGAACCATATTAAGTCCCTCTGCCTCATCGAAGCCAAATAACAGATTCATATTCTGAACCGCCTGTCCTGCAGCACCCTTAACCAGATTGTCAAGAGCACCCATCATAATAATTCTGCCGGTTCTCTCATCAATCACAAAGTTTACATCCACATAGTTGCTGCCCTCAACCCACTTTGTCTCAGGGCAGACACCTTTTTTGAGCACTCTGACAAACTTCTCATTTGCATAATACTTATCGTAAACTGCCTTAATCTCATCATATGTAGGAAGTGTTCCGTCAGGCTTTTTCTTAAGTGTCGCATACTCTGTAGCAAGGATTCCTCTGTTCATCGGAACAAGATGCGGAGTAAAGTTGATAAGAATTTCTTTTCCTGCCGCATATCCAAGCTGTTCCTCTATCTCAGGGGTATGTCTGTGTGAGGCAACGCCATATGCCTTCATGCTCTCATTTACTTCACAAAACAGATTAGGTGTCTTTGCACCACGTCCTGCGCCAGATGTGCCTGACTTTGCATCGACGATAAGTGTATCTGTATCAATAAGTCCCTCCTTAACAAGCGGATAAGCTGTAAGGATGGAGCATGTGGTATAGCAGCCCGGATTTGCAACAAGCCTTGTCTCCTTTGTGACCATGTCCCTGTTTATCTCACACAGACCATATACAGCCTCATCAATAAACTGCGGCGACTTGTGCTCAATCTTGTACCATTTCTCATATGTGGCTACATCCTTGATACGGAAGTCCGCTGACAGATCGACGATCTTTACTTTATTTAATATATCCTCAGTAAGCACGCCTGCCAAAAAGCCCTGTGGGGTCGCAGTGAAAATCACATCAACAGACTCTGCAAGCTCCTCCATATTGTCATCCATGCACTTTGCATCAACTATCTGAAACATATTTCCATAGATATCGGCATAATTCTCATCCACATAGCTTCGTGATCCATACCATGCAATCTCTACCTCTTTATGATTCATCAAAATTCTCACGAGCTCTGCTCCGGCATATCCGGTGGCTCCAATAATACCAGCCTTTATCATAGTATTTCCTCTTTTCATATTGTATTTCTGCATAACCATATAAAATGGGTCTGACGCATCATACATAATCTGTCTCTTATACACATCTCCGAGCCCACGAGACCGTACTAGATCTC
>ENA-OYXY01000462-OYXY01000462.1-human-gut-metagenome-genome-assembly--contig:-NODE-462-length-19927-cov-8.259712_pt1 | contig 19927 bp, 7 predicted proteins | sample MGYA00244058_ERZ653438 | MGnify/ENA primary metagenome ERZ653438 (study PRJEB26926, sample SAMN06165026) | human gut metagenome | biome: ENVO:00009003; feature: ENVO:2100002; material: ENVO:00002003... | reverse complement strand
GTACTGCCCCTCGCCGAACAATTCACGCCGGCGTTCGTTGAAAATCTCCCGGCGCAGCGCTTCCGGTTCGGTACTCCCGGCGTATGCTTCCAATCCGGCCCTCTTCCGAATCCGGTCGAGGTCGTCTTTCGCCGTCGTCTTTTGGAGCCGCGCGCGGCATTCGGCACGCAGCGCTTCCGGAACGGCGTGGCGGGCAGCGACGGGACAAAGTATTTCGTCTCGCTGCAGGACACGACGGGGGTGTATCAGCTGTTTGCCTTCGACACCCGCACCAACCTGTGGCACCGGGAGGACAGCACGCAGGCTGTGGGCTGGGGCTGGAATGAGGAGCTGTACTGCCTTGATGCGACCGGCAAGCTCTGGATGAACGGCAACGCCAGAAGCGTGCCGCAAGGCGCGGTGCAGGAAGCGCTGGTGGCATGGAAGGCGGAGTGGGCGGACTTCTACGAATACACCACCTATTCGTCCTCTTCCGCGGCGACACCGGAGAAGAAGGGAATCGGAAAGCTGCTGCTGCGGCTGGAGTTGGATGAAGATGCAAGCGTGCAGATCGACATGCAGTTCGACAGCGACGGCGTGTGGAGGACGGTGAAGACGCTGCAGACGGAAGTGAAGCGCAGCTACTATCTGCCGATCATCCCGCGCCGGTGCGACCACTTCCGCATCCGGATGACCGGAAACGGCGGATGCAGACTGTATTCGCTGGTGCGGGAAGTGTACAACGGCAGCGAACTATAAGAAAGGGGCGGACTATGGCAAACAGATACACATACGACGATTTTCAGAAAGCAATGCAGAGCAGCGGCCTCGGCGGGCAGTTCTCTGACGCAGACCTGAAGCTGGCGCAGCAGAACCCGGACGCAGGAATGAGCATCCTGAAGTACAAGCAGGACTACAAAAACGCTGCCACGGACGAGGCACGGGCGCTGGCCAACCTCGGCGCGGAGGGCATCCGCTCCAGCTACGGCGGATACACCGGCGGGCAGAGGGGCGCAAACTTCTACCTTGACCCGCTATCCCCCAAGGACTTCCAGAGCAGCGCAGCGCCGACCTACAAAAACAACTATGCCGACACCATCAGCGGCCTTTTTGACAAGCAGCTGGGCTACAGCAGCTATTCCTACGGCGAGGCGCAGCCGGAATACAACAACCGCTACGACGCGACCATTCAGGACTTGCTTGGCCAGATCGTGAACCGGAAGGACTTCAGCTATGACCCGGAGAACGACCAGCTTTACAGCCAGTACCGCAAGCAGTACACGCGGGAAGGCCAGAGAGCCACGCAGGACGCGCTGGGCGCGGCGGCAGCAGCCAGCGGAGGCATTCCGTCCAGCTACGCGGTAAACGCGGCGGCGCAGGCGGGCGACTACTACGCCAGCCAGATGACGGACAAAATCCCGGAGCTTTACCAGCTGGCCTACAACAAGTACATGAACGACTACAACATGAAGCTCTCTGACCTCGGCGCGGTGCAGGGTGCGGAGCAGAGCGACTACGACAAGTTCCTCAACGAGATGCAGCAGTACAACACCAACCGTGCCTTCGACTATCAGGCATGGATGGACGGGTACAACCGCATCAACAACGACCTGCAGACGGCGAGCGGGCTGGAGCAGCTGGACTACACCAAGTACCTGAACGATATGAACCAGTTCAATACCGATCGCAGCTTCAACTATGGGCAGCTGCTGGACGAGGTGAACAACCAGACGGCCAGACGCAACGAGGCCATGAACAAGGCGCTGACGGCGGCGGAGCTGGGCGACAATTCGTTCCTGAACAATTTGGGCATCAACACCGACAACAACCCGACGGACTATGAGCGACGCTATCAGCTGGCGCAGCTGGCTGCACAGTACGGCGACTACTCCGGACTGCGGGAACTGGGCATCAACCCGGATGCAGCGGCGCTGAAACGAACGCCGCAGGAGACCGAGACGACGGAGCCTGAGATGGACGCGCAGGACATCGCAGCACTGAAGGCGGCCTACGGAACGAACATCGACGCTGACACATGGAACAGCATCCTGCAGAGCAATCCCGGCATTACGGAGGCAATGCTGACACAGGCGGGATTCACCAAGGGCGGCGGCGATTCCGTCGGCGGGAATATCTCCGGCGTGACCGACTACGACAGCGCCATTGCCTACATGAAGGCGGCGGGTGTGGATGGCAGCGTGCGCTCTGGCCTGATGACCAAGAGCGAGTGGAGCCGCAGGAAGGCATCACTACAGCAGTACGGCACCGGAGGCACTGAGGTAAAGAACTACAACAGCTACGCGGACTATATCAAAGACTACTGCGAATACGCCGCCAGCAAGTAAGGAGGACACGGTATGGCATCCTTTTCTGAGTGGAGCAACAACAAAATGAGACAGACGACCGGCACGCTGCAAAAGGCGCAGACCTTTTCCACGTGGAGCAATCAGAAGCTGGGCAAGGCAGACACGCAGAAGAACCCTGCCAGCGGCAACACAGCCTTCGAGCGGAGCGGGAAAACCAGAGACGAGTATGACAGCAGCGTGCGGCAGAACTATGCCGCACGCGCAGCTGCATCTGATAAGCTAACGGAGAGCGAGTACAACCGCTCCACTGCCATGCAGCAGAAGTACGGCAGCTATCAGAACTACCTCGTGGGCGCGACGGCGGATGGGAAATACTATTCGCAGCCGAAGCTGGGCATGGATATGGAGCGGAAATACAACACCGTGACCACCTATGAGGCGAACGCCAAAAAGAAGGCGGAGGAGCTGCAGAACGCCAATGAGACGGCGGGCAATCTCTATACGAAGCTGAACGAGCTGAGTGGGAAGCTGCCGGAGTTGCAGCAGTACGCGGGCAGCAGCGCTATTGCGTCCGGGATTGTGCAGCGGATGCAGCAGGAATATGCCAGCACGCTGAAACAGTATGAAGACGCGACGAAAGCGGTGGATGCCGCTTATGCCGCCTATGAGCCTGCGTGGAACCAGTACAAGCAGGCGGCGGAGGACTATGAAGCCTACCGCACAGAGCAGCAGAACCTGTTCGACAACTGGAAGAAGACCATCCGAACGGACGAGAACGCCATCAACGCCGACCTGACGGCGGCGCAGAGCAATGTGAAGCGGCTGCAAGAGCAGCAAAAGGCGCTGCAGAAGCAGGCACAGCAGCTGATGAACAAGGTATCTTCCCGGCGCGGCGGGACGAATGAGCTGATGCAATGGAGCCAGCAGGCACAGGCGCTGCAGGCGCAGGCCAAGGCCATGGACGGCAAGATCACGGAGGCACAGGGCGCGGCGGATTTGCTGCAGGAGGAGCTGGACTGGAAGAAATATTACCAGTATGCCGACCTGACCAGCGCGGAAGACTTTGGCGAAAAGAGCCAATACAAGAGCACGGCAAACGGAAAGAAGCGCTCCAACATCGACATTCTGTTTGATAACTACAGTGACGATGCCAGCGGCTGGGATGACCCGCTGTATGAGTACATCAACGGCAACAGCGAGGCGGGTGCATACATCACAAATCAAGCCGGGGCGAACTATGGCGGGGACAGCAACCCGCTGGGCGCTCTGTTCGGCATGGCGACGGAAAACAGATCGGAATCGCAGCAGATGACAGACGAAGAAGTGGCCATCTTCAACTATCTGTACGCCTCGCAGGGCAAGGACGCGGCACACGCCTACTATGACTACCTGACGGGCGATCTGAACTATCGCCAGCGGCAGGAAGAAGAGGCGTACTGGAGAGACTATGCAAAGGAATCTCCGGTGGGCAGCAGTGTGTTCAGCGTGCTGACTTCCCCGATGAAGGGACTGAGCTATCTTGCACAGGCGGCGGACTATCTCGGCACCGGAAGCATCGACCAGAATGCGGCGTACAACCGCTTTTCCTACGCCAACAATGCCATTCGCAATCAGGTGGCGGAGACCATTGAACAGAGCGGGAACTGGGGGCAGGCGGGCAGCTTCCTGTACCAGACCGGCATGAGTATGGGCGACTTCCTGCTGAATACTGCGATCACGGGCGGATTCGGCGGAGGCGGCGCACTGAGCGAGGGAATGTCTCTTGCCATTATGGGCACCGGTGCGGCGGCGGATGCCACCATTGCAGCGAAGGATAGAGGACTGACAGACACGCAGGCGTTCACACTGGGAACCATCGCGGGTGCGGCGGAAGTGTTTACAGAGAAGTTCAGCATCGAGGCGCTGCTGAAAGGCAAGTGGGAAGACGGAGCCATCAAATACATCCTGAAGAATGCGTTCACGGAAGGCGCGGAGGAAGTGGGCAGCGACTTCATCAACCTGTTTGCCGACATCCTCGTCGCCAAGGACAAGAGCGAGTGGCAGCAGACCATAGACGCATATATGGCGGAGGGCAAGACGGAGGGCGAAGCCTTCGGCCTTGCAGTGGCGCAGCAGGCGGCGGAGATGGGGCTGGACTTCCTCGGCGGCGCACTATCCGGCGGCGCCATGGCCACGGCGGGTGTGGGCATCGGAACGGTGCAGCGAAACGCCGGATACCAGCAGACCGGCAGCACGCTGCGCAAGATGGGCGATGAGATGGTGAACAGCATCATCGAGACGGCGGAGACCCTTGATGAAAACAGCGAGGCATACAAGCTGGGACAAGAGCTGAAGAACAAGCTGAACAAGGGCAAGAAGCTGACGGATACGGAGATCGGCAGACTGTTTGCGGAGACCACCAGAATGCTGGAAGGGACGGAACCGACTGCAGGACAAACCGGAACCGCTCAGGAACAGACGAAAGGCGTGGTGCTGCCGATGGCGGAAGAGACCGGCGGAACGGTACTGCCGACAGCTGAGCAGGCGGAAACGCAGACGCAGCAGCGTGCAACAGAGCAGGAACGCCAAACTGCGCCGCTGAGAGAGACCATGGAGGCGGAGCAGCCGGGTGTTTTGCCGACGGTGGAACAGGCGGAAACGCGGCAGAGAGCTGCGAGAGCCAAGACGGAAACGGAACGCACGGGCATTCTTGCAGGCGTGGACGAGGACACCATCGCCAAGGTACAGCGCATCGCCAACATCGTGGGGCGCGAGGTGGTGTTCTTCGACGAAGGCGCGGATAGCGCCGGAGGAATGCACAACGGCTACTACAACCCGGCAGACGGAAAAATCTATGTCAACGCACGCAGTCAGAACCCGGCGGCACAGATCATCAGCCACGAACTGACACACAGCATCGAGACAAGCGGAAGCTACAGCGATTTGCAGAAGCTGGTATTGAACCGCATCCGGCAGACCGGCGGAGACCTGCAGGCTATGCGGCAGCAGAAGGCGGAACTGTATGCGCGGCACGGCGAGAACCTGACGGATAACGCGGCCATTGATTCGGAGATCGTGGCGGAGTATGTGGAAAAGTATCTGCTGACCGACGAGCAAAGCATCCGCGCCATGGTGCAGCAGAACCGGACGCTGGGACGGCGCATCCTGCAGTTTATCAACGAGCTGCTGGCAAAGCTGGGCAACAGCGACGCGCAGGAGCGGGCGTTCCTAACGAAGGCGAAGAATTATTACCAGAGCGCCCTGCAGGAGACACAGAGCAGCTTCACCGCAGACATGCAGCAGCGAGCCGCTGCGCAGGCGCAGAATATGGACACGCTGCAGCAGCAGATGGCAAACGGGGAAATCTCTGAAGAGGATGCAGAAGCGGCGTTCAACGACATGTATGACCCGGAGATCGACATGCAGCAGGGGCTGGGCAGATTGCAGCACAGCTATGCCGGGGCGAACGCCAACGGCGCGAACCTTGAAAGCCTGCGGGAAGCGCAGGAGATGCAGCAGGCCGGAGCCGACATGGAGAGCATCCGCAAGGCGACGGGCTGGCACGAAGGCATGGACGGCAAGTGGCGCTTCGAGATCAACGACAGCAGGATGCAGCTGCGCGCCGACGCGGCGGATATTCCCAACTACACCACGCTGGGAGAGCTGGTGGATGCGCCGGAGCTGTTTGAAGCCTATCCGGATATGGCGGATTTGAGCGTGACATTCCACACGCTGGAGGACGGACAGAACGGCGGATACAGCCGGAAGTTTGACAGCATCGAGCTGAGCCGCGACCTGAAGAACAGACCGGAGGCGCTGCTGAACTCCCTCATCCATGAGGCGCAGCACGCCATCCAGAACCGGGAAGGATTTGCCAGCGGGGCAAACCCCGCCTACTGGAACCGGAGAATGGAAAACGGATTTGACAGTAGGACGGCGGAGGAACGGCGCGAGGGCGCACGACTGCAGGAACAGTATGAGCAGATGCGGGAGAGCGACCCGCAGTTCGTTGCGGCTATGGAAGAGCTGAATGCCATGGCACCGAAGGTGCCGCGCGGGAAGGTTGACCTGAACACATGGGAGCAGATCGAGCCAGACCCGCCGGAGTGGGTACGCTACGACGAGCGCAGAGACCAGCTGGAGGAACAGTACGGCGACCGCGTGTGGGACTGGTACAGCCTGCGGGACAGCATCGACCGCAACGCGAGGAACGGAGGCCGGATGCCGACCGACCTGTACCGCGACACGGCGGGAGAGATCGAGGCGCGGGACACTGCGAAGCGACGGGAGCTGACGGCGCAGGAGCGCCGGGAGACATCGCCTGACTATGGCAGCGAGGACACGGTATTTGCTGACGGTGGGGATGGCTACGCCATCGGAAAGACCACGGACAACAAGCCGTTCGTGGAGGTGGAACAGGACATCCTTGCGGGCGTGCCGGAGGCAGACTGGGTGAAGACCGTCAAGGAGAACCTGAAGAAAAAGTTCCCCAACGGCATCACCGTGGGGAACAACGAAATTCAGATTGACGGCAGAAGCAGACAGGAGATGACTTTCTCCCGGTACATGCAGTGGCTCTATAACAACGACCCGCAGCTGCACGCGGACAAGCTACGCGCCACGGACAATGCCGACGAAATCCTGCGCGCAACGACGGACTGGGTGAACGAAGGGCTAAACCATCCGCGCAAGGACAGAATCACGGACTTCGCCAGAGGTAATGTGCTGCTGCGAGTGGGCGGAAACGACTACACGGCGGACGTGGTGGTAGGCACGAAGAAAAATGGAAGCATGGCACTGTACGATGTGCTAAACCTGCAGCCGACCTCTTTTACAGAAAAAGAGGCGGATGCAGCAATAAGCACGAACCCGTCACCGGGAGCTGCCAGAAGCACTGCATCCGTCTCTGACGATAGTGTAGCAGAGAAGCTGCCGCCTGTCAAGAAGCGCTTCTCCATCGACGAGCCGGTGGAGCGGACGAAAGACCTGATTGCCGTACACAACAAGGACTGGTCTGTTATTCGTGACGCGGCCTTGAACTGGGGCGGCATCCCATCCCCTTCCGTGGCCATCGTGGACGCGGCGGAGGGGCACACGAAGTACGGAGATACCAGCGTAGTGTTCCCACGTGCCACCATAGACCCGGAGGCAGACCCGCGTAACAAGGTGTACGGCGGCGACGCATGGACACCGACAAAGGACAATGCGCTGGTGGAGCGCGAGGTGAACTACGAGGCGCGGCGGGCGTTCGATGAGAACATCAAGAACCTGTCCAGCCAGTTTGCGGGCGGCGTTTTCCAAGGCAGCGGCACGCTGGGCAAGATCGGATTGGAGAATGAGACCAGATGGGAGCCGGAAGAGATCGCCGACAAGCTGGCGAACCATCCGGAGGTGCAGGCGGCATTCCTTCAGAGCGAGGGCAAGAGCCTTGAACCGGTGTACCGTGACAAGCAGTTCGACCGTTTCTTCAGCAACGCAACCATTCAGCGGTACCTCGACGCGGTGGGCGAACAGGAAGTGGCGCGGCTGGCGGTGAAGCTGATGACCGGCGAGCGCCTGACGGCGGAAGAGATGAAACCGGCGGAACAGGCCATCCGGGAGGTCTATGCAGAGGAACACGCCAACTTCCTGAACCGCAGACCGGAATCCAAGGAGAAGCGCATCGACTACTACATGAAGAACAATGTGTTCCCTAACCGGGTGGAGGACTTCATCCGGAGCACGCAGGAGTTCTATGAGAGCGGCGGAAGCGCGGGCGAGATCGACAAGGAAGCCACGGCGGCCAAGATGATGGAGATGATCGCACCGGGCGGAAGCTGGAACGATGCGCTGCGGACGGTGAAAGACTGGGTGCAGCCACAGCTGGAGGGGCTGCTGGGCGAGCGGGGCATCTACAACGGCGAGGATGCAGTGACCGACAGCGGCAGACGCAGCTTTGCACAGACACACTGGGGCTACACGGCGGAGAACATCGTGAAGGCCATGAACATGGCGGCAGCCAAGGGCGCGAACATGTACGGCGTGACACCGGAGACACTGGCGGCAACGGCCACGCGGGAATATCGGAACGTGGACGAGATGCACGCGGACGAGGCGAGACTGCGCACGGTGAGCGAAGAGGAACACGAGAAGGCGCTGCGAGACCTCGGCATCTATCTTGACCGTGTGGTGAACGATCTGATGCTCACCACGATGCACAAGTACGACAACAGCTTCGAGGAGGAGCAAAACCTGAGCGGCATCATCGCAGAAGCGGCCAAGGGGAAGAAAACCGTGGCGGCGGTGAAGGCGGCGTTCCGCAAGGAAGGTTATGCCATATCCGACGGGCACGCCAAGAGCATCCTTGCGCTCATTGACCGCGCAGCCAACATCCCTACGGGATACTACGAGGCGAAGGCGCAGAGAGTAGTCCCCTTCAGCGAGGCGGCGGCCATCATCGCGCCAACCAGCGCACCGGCGGAAGAGACCGCAGCGGTGAAGGCGGCCACGGGCGTGAACATCATACAGTACGAGACCGGCAACGACGAACAGCGGAAGGCGCTGGTGAACGGGCTGGAGGGGGTGAAGTTCTCCATCAGCGAGGACAGTAACGGCAGGCAGCTGACGGAAGCACAGCAAGAGTTCTTCAAGGACAGCAAAGCGGTGGATGGCGAGGGACGGCTGCTGACGCTCTACCATGGAACCGGAACAAAGTTTACGGTCTTCGATAAGGCACACATCGGGGAAAACTTTGCAGACAGAGGCAGCGATCTCGGATTTTACTTTAGCCCATACATTGAGGATGCAACCGGGTATGCACGAGAGGCGACCGGCTACAAGGGCAAGGGGGAAATCATGCAGGTTTATTTGAACCTGAAAAACCCGCTTGTCATTGAGGACGAAGGCTGGGGCAGTGCAATCGGACAGGCAGACATCCGGCACGGAGACCTGAAGCGCTGGGCGCAGGAAGGCGGGCATGACGGTATCATCGTAAAGTCCACTGACATCGAGATGGACGACAACGGAACGCCGGACGCGGTATACATCGCCTTCTCCCCGGAACAGATCAAGAGCGTCACCAACGAAAACCCGACAGACAATCCGGACATCCGGTTCTCTATCAGCGAAGGCGGAGAGTATGACGGAGCGGTCAAACTGAAGGAAAGCACCATTGACACCTACCTGAGAGACTATGCAGCAAAGAGCAGCCCGAAGTATGCGAAGGCGTACATTGCCTACATGACACCGGATGACTTCCTGAACCTGACCACCAGCGAGGGCGGACGGCAGATCGTGGAGCAGCACAGCAAGGAACTGGACGCGGAGAAACTGGGCGAAGCCACAAGGTGGCAGCCTATCCAGCTGAACATCGACCACGAAACAGGAGAGGTACAGGGACATGAGGGACGGCACCGCGCGGTGGCCATGCGGAATGCAGGCGTGGAACAAATCCCGGTGCTGCTGTTCGATTCCTCCAACAAGTATTCCAAGAGCGAGATCGGAGAGCTGACGCTGACCGGGCAGGACTTCGGTGGCACATGGTCTGACGCGGAGGTGCGGGTGCATAACCTGCTGCCGCTGAGCTATGAAAACCGCGATGCGGTGGTGGAGCGTTTCACTATGCCAACTGATGAACGGACGCTGCAATATTCCGTCACAGAGGAGGAAACGGCGGAGGCGACGCTGCCGATGGCGGAGGACGAAGAGAAGAAGAACAGCATCCGTACATCGCTGCCGAAGAAGGCGCAGGGCTACCTGAAGCGGACAGAAAACGCCCTCGTGGGGCGCGTAAGCCGTGCACTAAGCGTGCCGCGCTTTGTACAGAGGGAATACCTGCAGAAGATCGCGCAGCAGATCAGCGAGGAGTACCTGACCACCGGGCGCGTTTCGGAAGAGACGGCGGCGGAGCTGTTTGAGCAGGCATACAGCGAGGGCATTGTGGTGGATGAGGAGTTCTACCAGCAGTATAAGGACATCAAAGATCACCTTCGCACGCGGGCTGTGACCATATCGGAGGAAGACAAGCACGACATTGCGGACTTCAATGACTTCAGAAAGAGCGCCTTCGGGCGGCTGCGCATCGTCAACGAGGGCGGGCTGCCGGTGGATGTGGCGTATCAGGAGCTGCAGGACATGGCACCGGAGCTGTTCCCGGATGATCTGACGCATCCGGCTGACCAGCTGGTGCGCATGTTTGAAGTGGCGCAGAGCATCGAAAAAACGGAGAAATCCCTGAGCGAATACTATGGACGGGATGCGGAGGAGTTCAAGCGCTGGGCGAAGAATGACTTTGATGCTGCCATCGGAGACACCATTGGAGACCTGCGCACTGTGAAACGCTATGCTGACGAGCGTGCGGCAAAGGCAAACGCGGCGGCAAAGGCAAACGCGGCGGCGGAGACACCGATGACGACGGAACAGGTCACAGAAGCCTACAAGCAGCTGAAGAAGGCGCGGTGGGAATCGGAGAAAGCAAAAGCGAAGAACCTGCTGACCGACCACGACAATGTGCAGCTGGGACGGCTGCTGAAGGGCGAGATCGAGCTGGAGCACCTTGACCCGAAGACGGACAATGTGAAGGGCATCACCGCTGTATACGAGGCTACGACGGAGTATGAACGGCTGGTGAAGCTGCTGACGGAGTACAAGCGGAGCCAGCGGGCGAAGCTGCGGGAAGAGGCGGACAAGTTCTTAGAGACGGCAAACGACTGGAAGGACAAGAAAGCTGGTATTCTCTATTCCCGCAAAACGATGGAGCGCAATATCCTTGACATCGTGAAGGACAAGAAGCTGGCGCAGGAGATCATTGCAGAGTATTTCACACCGGTGCACGAGGCGCAGGCAAAGTCCACGCGACTGAAGAACAAAATGCGCGAGCGGGTACAGGCGCTGAACCTGAGCACCAAAGAAACGAAGGCCATGCAGAAGGTGGGGAAAATCTCTGAAGCGCACGCCGTGCAGCTGCTGGGCGAAGCGATGGACAACATCCGGATGCTGGAGAACAGCAGAGGGCGCATGGCGGAGCGGGACGGCAAGACGCTGAGCGACTGGCGCGGTATTGTGCAGGAGATGTGGAAGCAGAACCCGCAGCTGGACAAGGCAAAGATCGAGCACGCGGTGGAGGAGTTCCGAAGCATCTACGACGAGCTGTTCCAGCAGATGAACGAGGCCAGAGTACGCAACGGGTACGAGCCAGTGAACTACCGCAGCGGCTACTTCCCACATTTCCAGCCGGGTGACGGCGACGGCATCATGGGACTGTTCGGCAGGGCATTGGGCATTGACACACAGGTGACGGCACTGCCCACCACCATCAACGGACTGACGCACACCTTCCGACCGGGCATCCAGTGGTTCGGCAATGCACAGCAGCGCCTCGGCTTCGACACGGCCTATGACGCGGTGGAGGGCTTCGACCGATACATCGAGGGCGTGGCGGACGTTATCTATCAGACCGACAACATCCAGAAGCTGCGGGCACTGGCGACGCAGGCGCGCTACCGCACCGGCGACGAGGGCATCCGCAAGCAGGTGGACACGGTGTACGCCGACACGCGGCTGACAGAGGAAGAGAAACGCAGCAAGATCGACAGCATCTACGAAGACGGGCGGTTTGCGCTGTCGAACTTCGTGGTGGAGCTGGAGGAGTACACCAACCTGCTGGCCAACAAGAAGAGCCGCGCAGACCGCAACATGGAGCAGGCACTGGGCAGAAACATGTACAACCTTGTGAAGGGACTGGAGAGCCGCGTGGCTGCCAACATGGTGGCCATTAACCCGGCATCGTGGCTGACCAACTTCATCCCGCTGACGCAGGGAGGCGCGATGCTTGACCGTGGGGAACTGCTGCGCGGCATGTGGCAGACGCTGCAGAGCTTCAAAGAAAACGACGGCATTGTGGATGCGTCTGCCTTCCTGACCAACCGTAAGGGCAGCGACCCGCTGGTGCGGACATGGGCACAGAAAGCATCGGCCACCATGTCTTCGCCGATGGAGTATATCGACCAGTTTACCGCCGGAAGTCTGGTGCGTGCGCGGTACAACCAGAACCTGAAGCGCGGGATGAGCGAGACTGCCGCCATGACGGAGGCGGACAACTGGACGGCGGGCGTGATGGCTGACCGCAGCAAAGGCTCCACGCCGACACTGTTCAATCGGAGCAATCCGATGACGAAGGTCTTCACGCAGTTCCAGCTGGAGGTCAACAACCAGCTGAGCTATCTCTTCGAGGATATGCCGCGCGCATACAAGGAGAAGGGGCTGGCGGCGCTGGCAATGGCGCTGTTCAAGTTCTTCCTCGGCGCATGGCTGTACGATGAAGTCTACGAATATTTCATCGGACGCAGACCGGCGCTTGACCCGCTGGGCATCCTGAACGACACCGTGGGCGACATCACCGGATATGAGCTGCCGAACCTTGTGGAGCTGGGCGTAGGTGCTGTGACAGGCGATATGCCGTCTTTTGAGACGGAGAAGAAAAACGCCTACGACACCGTGACCGAAACGCTGGGCGATGTGGCGGAGGAATTGCCGTTTAGCGGCGGCGTGCTGGGCGGCGGGCGCGTCCCGATCAGCAGCGCTCTGCCAGATTGGGACAACCTGCTGAAGACTGTGACGAGCGACACATGGAGCACCAAGAAGAAGCTGGCCACGGCGGGCAAAGAACTGATGAACCCGCTGACCTATCTGGCGCTTCCATTCGGCGGCGGACAGCTGAAGAAGATTTACCAAGGACTGAGCGCAACGATCAAAGGGGGCAGCTATTCCGTAGACGCTGAAGGAAATGATCTGCTACAGTACCCGGTGTACAATGATGACCCATGGCAGGCTGCGCTGAATGCGGGGCAAGCCATGCTGTTCGGAAAAACCTCACTGAAGACCGGAAGGGACTGGGTAGAGAGCGGATTCAAGAGCTTTGGCGCAAAGGAGACCGCTGCCTATCAGGGAATGACGGAGGCTGGCGTGCCGGAAGAAGATGCGTACAACCTGCTGAAGGAGCTGCGCGGGACGAAGAAGACGGAGACGGAAAGCAAGGCTGAAGCGGAACGAAGAGTGCTGCAGGCCACAGACATCTCCGGCGACGGAAAGAGTGTGGCCTATTATGGGCTGATGGCAACCAACAAGGAACGGGAGCTAATGGACGCACTGGCCGACAGCGACGCGGACATGGGCGCGGTGACGCAGGTGCTGCTGGATGTTAAAAACGCGGGAAGCCTGAAAGGAGCAGAAGCATCCAACGCAAAGCGCACCGCGCTGGCGGAAAGCCCACTGACGGACGACGAGAAGCGGGAGATGTACAGATGCCTATTCGGCGAGAAGCAGGAAGACGGCAGCTACACCACGAGCCGAGACGATGACATTATGGCATTCGAGCAGGCGGGATTGGACTTTGACACGTTCCTGAAGGTGCAGAACGAGTACACCACCGTCAACGAGAAGTACAGCGGCGCATCAGAGAAGGCGGTGGAGTTCTCCCACTGGGTGAACAGTCAGAATCTGACCGCAGAGCAGGCGGAAACCGTGCGGGACTGCTTCAAGTATTACAGTCAGATTCCGGTGGAGGCAGCACGGTACGACAGCTTCGTTTCGGCGGGACTGAGTGATGACGCAGCCTATGAGCTGGCAAACAGCCTGAACGCACTGGAGCCGGAGGACGGCAAGGACAGCGTGAGCGACCTGCAGCGTTACCGCGCAGTGGTGGATGCGGGCTTGAGCACCGAAGAGCAGATGAACGTGCTGGGCGAGATGATGCAGGAGAGCGAGTACAGCAAGCTGCAGACGGGATACAGCTACGGCGTGACACCGGAAGCGTATGTCGCATTCCGGGAGCTGCTGCCGAAGTTCGATTTTGACGGCAACGGCACGTTCAAGCAGGAAGAGGTGGAAGCGGCCATTGATTTTATGGGCGGCGGCGGTAACGGTATCGTACTGCCGGGAGCAGGCGGCGGGCAGAGCCTGACGGTGACGCAGCAGGCTGCACTGTGGCAGCTGGCAAACAAGAGCTGGAAGCCTGCGAAAAACCCGTACAGCACCAGCGTGGGGCAGAAAGTCTACGATGCGCTGAACGCTGAGACAGAGAGCGGCATCGTGCTGCCGGATGGCACAAGCTACACCGGCGGGCTGGTACTGCCGAAGGGATAAGACAAGAACACCGCCGGGGAGACCCGGCGGTGTTCTGCTTCGTTATCAGCTCAGTGTAATTGTCAAAAGCCCATCTTCCCAACAATCAATGCAGGGAGAATAGCCTTTATATTCTGCCAACTCGGTGTTGTATATCCAATACTCGCGCCCTGCAATGTGATGGCAGCCATAGTGGTGATAACGATAGCCTTCTTCCGTGACGATACAAGCGCCGTTGCGAAAGAAGCGCAGCTCATTGTAGTAAGTGGACAGGATTGCACTGCGGCCAGCAGCATCTCCGTCGGCATAGCCGGTGCTGTAGCCATCTTTACACCCGACATCATAGCCGCTTTCATAGGCGGTACTTTCGGCATCTGCATAGCCTTCTTCATAACGGTCGTGATATTGCTCTTCGAGCTGCGCCTGCAGCTGCTCGACTTCGCTGGATGCACTGCCGCATCGGAGAGCAAAGAGAACCGATGCACAAACAAGGATAAATATAGCCAGCTGATAGCCGACGACATCGCGGCGAACGGGCTTGCGATTTGGCTCAATGGTAACAATATCTTCGGGCTTCTCTTTCGAAACACGCTGCTGAAGGCGATGAATGATGAGGCGCGGCGCGAGATATACACCGAGAAAGTAGACGCAGACTGTCAACAGCCCGGAGCCGATACCGCCGAGGGCAGGAAACACACCGGACATGGAGAGAGCAACAAGCGCGGCGCTGGAAATCAGAAGACCGCAGCCATATACGAGCCATTTCATAGGTATACCTCCAAAAAATATTTTCCGTCTAATCATCTTTTTATAAGATTAACACGAAGACATGGTAAGTTCAAGCAAGAATATGCAAAAGATGATTATGAGGAGGCGGAGCTGTGCGGCTATATACACTGGGAGATCGCTTTAATCTATGCGGCGAGCGGGTGCGCGAGGTGCGAATGCGTATGGGCTGGTCACAGGAAGAGCTGGCGGCGAAGCTGCAGCTGGCCGGTCTTCAGCTGGGACAGATGGCCGTGAGCAGAATTGAAACTGGCAAGCGCGTGGTGCCGGACTTTGAGCTGCCGATACTGGCCGAGGTGCTGCGCGTGAGCACGGACTGGCTGCTGGGAAAAGAATAATCCCTCCACCTGCGGGCGGAGGGATTTTGCATATATTGACACCTGCCGTAATCAGCTTTAGAATAAGCGCAAGAAAGCGCAAAGGAGAAACACGGCATGGAGAGAAAGTTCAAGCGGTTCCACCACCTGACCTACACTGACAGACTGAAGATCGAGCAGATGTACAACGGCGGAGCCGGGATTCAGGAGATCGCGGACGCGCTGCGCGTCAACTACACCACCGCGTACCGGGAGCTGAAGCGTCCGGGCGTGATGTACGACCACCTGAACGGCGACTACACCACGGACAAGCGCTACTCCGCCGACATCGCGCAACAACAGTATGAATACGGAAAGACCGCCAAGGGCAGACCGATCAAGCTGGGGAATGACTATGCGCTGGCGGACTACATTGAGCGCAAGATCGCTGACGAGGGGCGCAGCCCCGCTGCTGTCCTGATGGACATTGAACTGGAGGGAAAACAGTTTTCCGTGCGCGTGTGCGAGAAGACCATCTACAACTACATCACGAACGGCGTATTTCTGAACATCACCAACAAAGACCTGCCGCTGCATGGAGAGACCAAGCGCGGATACAATCGTGTGCGCTCGGCATCGCGTCCACCGCAGGGCGAGAGCATCGAACGCAGGCCGGAGGAAATAAACCAGCGGGAAGAGCCGTTTCACTGGGAGATGGACACTGTGAAGGGCAAGCAAAAGACGAAGAAGTGCGTGCTGACACTGACGGAGAGACTGAGCCGCAACGAGATCACGCTGCCCATGTACGGCGCGACCATGGAGAACGTGGTGGCGGCGCTGAACGGACTGGAGCGGAAGTATGGCGCGCTGTTCAGCAAAATCTTCCGCAGCATCACCGTGGACAATGGCAGCGAGTTCTCTGACTGTGAGGGCATGGAGACTTCCGTCTTCGGCGGGCAGCGGACGAAGATGTACTACTGCCACCCGTACAGCAGCTATGAGCGCGGCAGCAACGAGAATCTGGACAAGATGTTCCGGCGGCTGTTCCCGAAGGGCACGAACTTCGACGAGGTGCCGGACGAGGAGATCATCGCAGCGGCAGACTGGATGAACAACTACCCACGGGAGATTTTGGGACGGACAACGGCAGCCAGAGCGTTCAATGAACAACTTGCACAAATCATGGCGTGAAAGTCTGGCTATTTTTTAATTGAAAAATCTTGCGATAAGTATTGCATTTTGCAAAATCCGCACTTTTTGAAAAAAGGTGTTGACAAAAGAATGCGGATATAGTAGTATATCACTGTTCGATTCGCGCGGTTAGCTCAGCTGGTAGAGCACATGCTTGACGTGCATGGGGTCACAGGTTCGAGTCCTGTACCGCGCACCAGAAAAAACCTTGAAGCTTCAGTGGCTTCAAGGTTTTTTGTTGCCCTGAAACCCTGCTTAGCCTTATTTTTTAGCCTTATTGTCCCTCAAGCATCCGAAACGCTCTTGATAAACTGCTCTATACGGGCAGTACTGTCCTGCTTCATCTGCTTCGTAACGTGTCCGTAAACATCTAATGTAAACGCTGCGGTGGCGTGACCGAGATTTTCCTGCATGGTCTTAATGTCGTCGCCGCTCTTGATAGAGGCAACGGCGAAAGTATGATGCAGATGGTGGAAGCGTGTGGCCGGTGCGCCGATGTTTCGGACAATTGCGCATAGTGTAGGCGCTTGCGAACATAAGGAAGGGCCAGAGAGAAACTGGTTTACATTACGGCTGCGCAATACTACACAGGTAAGGTTAGGTGTAGCATTGCGTAGTCTTGGGTCGACAATACTATGCAGACTACAGCTCTGCAGGGTCGCCTGCTTTGTTGATGCGCCCGATGAGTGTACGTTCTAACAAGTGAAAGCCCCGGATCCGCTCGGCAGTAAGAAGAATATAAAAAAGAACTTGCCAAAATACATCAGACATATTATACTCTAGACCAAACAAACAATCGATACAGGAAAGAAGGCAGAGTATGAAAAAAGCGGTTGGGGGAAAAACGCGCGTCGATCTTGCAGTCGATCAGATCATTCAGGTCATTTTGGACCGCGATATGAAGGCCGGTGACAAGCTGCCGAACGAGTATGATCTGGCGCGCGAGCTGGGCGTGGGCCGCAGCACGTTGCGCGAGGCGATTAAGCGCCTTGTTGCCCGCAATATTTTAACGGCGCGGCAGGGCGCGGGCACGTTTGTCTCGGAGAAGAACGGCGTGCCGGAAGACCCGCTCGGACTGACGTTTATGATGGAAGAGGGCTCGGAGAATCTCGCGCTCGACCTGCAGGATATTCGATTGATGCTTGAGCCGGAGACCTGCGCGATCGTTGCGCGCGGCGCAACGCCCGAGCAGATCGACCAGATGCAGGCATACTGCGATGAGGTGACGCGCCTGATCGAAGCGGAGGAGGATTATTCCGCCGCCGACGCAAAGTTCCACCGGTATCTTGCCGAATGCAGCGGAAACCATGTGCTGCCCAATCTCATCCCGATCATCGCCTCGGCGATCGGCGTTGTGATCACGGTGACGAACGATGAGCACCGCTCCCAGAGCGGCATGGAACACCAGCGTATCGTCGACGCCATCCGCCGCCATGACCCGGAGGGGGCAAAGTACAGCATGATCGCGCACCTGAACACCAGCCGCAATTCCATGGTTCATTCTCGGGATAACTGCGCGGCGAAGCGCTGAAAGCGCACCACACCTTGAGTCATCACACAACTAACGCACAGAGATTTCGTATGCCTAACGAAATTTGTGTGCGTTTTTGCAAAATAACTAAAAAAAACGCAAAGAAATCAGACGAAATACAGAAAACATTGTGAACTAAATATCAACTATTGACGAACAGAGTTGTCTGATGTATTCTGAATTTGCAAAATACATCAGACAACAGCACAAAGCCATCCACCAACCAATAAACTGACCGTATCCCCGCACACCGCTGGGGCACGCCGGACGACATGAAGGGCACGGCCATCTTCCTTTCCTCCCACGCCTCCGACTATCTCAACGGTGCGGTCATCCCCGTTGACGGCGGCTATCTTGTCAAGTAAAGGCGGGGGGAAGCAATGGCAAAATATCTTGTTTGTGTCAGCGATGAGCGCCATGCGAGCTATGAGATCGAGCGCGCCATTCTGGAAAAGGCCGGTGCAGAGCTGAAGCTCTGCCACTGCGAAAGCGCTGCGGATATCGCCGCACAGTGTGCGGATGCGGACGCCGTACTGCTTGACCTTGCACCTATGACCGCCGAGGCGGTTGCAGGGTTGAGAAAATGCAAGGTCATCAGCCGCTACGGTGTCGGTTTTGAGAATGTCGATCTGGATGCGGCGACCGCCGCAGGCATTCAGGTCACCAATGTTCCCGATTACTGCATGGAGGATGTTTCCGACCATGCGTTGGCGCTGATGCTTTCCTGTCTGCGTCATATCCCGCTGCGCGACCGCGAGGTCCGCGAGGGGAAATGGAACATTCAGGCAGACAGCTTCCGGCTGAAGGGCAAAACGCTCGGTGTCATCGGCGCAGGCCGCATCGCGCGCGCGCTGATCCGCAAGGTCAGCGGCTTCGGTTTTGCCGAGGTCGTGGCATACGATCCCTATATCAGCGCTGAGCAGTTGGCTGAGATCGGCGTGCGCAAGGCGGAAAAGGAGGAGCTGTTCCGCATTTCCGATATCATCTCCCTCCATCTGCACGCCAATGCTGAGACAAACGGCATGATCTGCAAGGAGACGCTTGCACTGATGAAGCCGACGGCGATCCTCATCAACGTCAGCCGCGGTCCGCTCGTCAAGGACGAGGATCTGCTCGACGCGCTGCGCGGACACCGCATTCTTGCGGCGGGGCTTGATACGCATAATCACGAACCGCTCGGCGCGCAGTCGCCCTTCTGCCAGCTTGACAATGTTGTGCTGACCGATCATACGGCCTACTCCACGGCGGAGGGCGTAACGGAGCTCAAGACCAAGGCGGCGCAGAACGTTGTGGACGTACTGGAAGGGAGAACTCCTCGCTATCCGGTCAATCACCTGTAATTATTCCATTTGTTTGCCCGAAAAGGGCGGGAGGTAAAAAATATGACAGCATTAGAAAGACTCTATAACGCGGCAGTGGTGCCCGTCGTCGTGCTTGACGACGCGGCGGATGCGGTGCCGACTGCTAAGGCGCTGCTTGCGGGCGGCGTGGACGTGATGGAGATCACGTTCCGCACTGCGGCAGCCGCCGATTCCATCACGGCAGTCGCCAAGGAGTGCCCCGACATGTTCGTGGGCGCGGGCACGGTCATCACACTCGAACAGTGCAAGAAGGCCGTCGCCTGCGGCGCAAAGTTCATCGTCTCCCCGGGCTACAGCGAGGAGGTCGTGAGCTGGTGCGTGGAAAATGATATCGCCATCACCCCGGGCTGCGTCACGCCGACCGAGATCATGGCCGCGATGTCCCACGGCCTGAAGGTC
>ENA-OYXY01000460-OYXY01000460.1-human-gut-metagenome-genome-assembly--contig:-NODE-460-length-19938-cov-18.851381_pt1 | contig 19938 bp, 14 predicted proteins | sample MGYA00244058_ERZ653438 | MGnify/ENA primary metagenome ERZ653438 (study PRJEB26926, sample SAMN06165026) | human gut metagenome | biome: ENVO:00009003; feature: ENVO:2100002; material: ENVO:00002003... | reverse complement strand
GTAAAGTTAATGATGGAAGTTGGAGACGAAAATACGTGGTTTACCGAATGCTTACCGTCCTTCAAACATCTCCTTTTCCTGTGCAAGTACTTTTCTGATTATGGAAAGCCGTTTCTGATAATCCCGGGTATACCGGAATGAAGTTCCATACTTTCCATGAATCTCATCCCTCTGCATGAGGAGCTTTTCAAGAAGCCTGATCATGCGGCGTTCGAGCATCCTTGTCCTTGAGGACTTCCTCTTCCTTTTCCTGCTGTAGGAGAGATAGGACCTTGCCACATCCGAATATTTGTTACGCGGACGCCTGATGCCCAGTTTCTTGCAATGCCGGCAGATATGCCTGTAAAGCCATCCGAGACATTCCCAAAGGAGCTTCATGTCAGTAGGAAAACGCATGTGGCTCTCATAGCATGTGGCATCGGCCATGCACTTGTGAAGGTTCTCGAGATAAGGTTTCCAGTGTGAGGCCAGCACCTCCTGAAGGGAACCGATGTCCAGGCGGGATGCTATCTCGTTACGGATGGCACTGACTATCTTATAGTTGGTTATGGGACAGGACGGATCTATCATGATGCCGCAGAATATCTGGTAGTGTATGTTCCCGTTAAGATGTTCCACCAGCTGCCTGTCGGAGAATCCGGTGTAGGCCTTCAGCACCATGAGGGCGATCTTTGCGGAAGGACTGAAGATGCTCCTGCGCCCCAGACGCTGTTCCGACAGACCTGCGGCTTTTGCCATACGCTCAAACGGAAACACCGAATGAAGCCTGCCAAGCTCACTCTCTTTAAAACTCTTGCGATATTTTTCCAGAACATCAAATTCTGTGAAGCCCAAAGTCGGGTGAATTTCTGAAATATTTTGTATCTTAGCCATATCTTAGTAGTGATATTTCCCCCGTTTTGACCGTCAAACCTTATTTGCGGGGGAATATCTAAAGATACAAAAAAGCCAACTAATCCACAACACTTTGTGCATGAATTAGTTGGCTAATTTTATGACTTTTACTGAATGTCCCTAATTAGAATTGCTGCTGTGCCCCAGTCCATGCAGTTGTGGGAAAATATACCACATCCAATGTGACTGCTTCTTTCCTGCTTGAATTTCTTTAAGGGCTGAAGCATATACGTTGCGATGAGCATTCACAAATCGTTTTAAATTATACTTTGTAACGTATTCTTTGTATTTTGTGAGAATCATATTATTGGTTCAATATTATTCATTTATAGAATGTAGTAGATCTTTTGTATCTACTTCTAGACATTTTGCAATAGCAACTAAATCACTCAGACTGGGTTGTGTTGAATTTGTACACCATTTCGATATGGTTGCCTCATTTTTCCCTAATTGAGCAGCTAACCAGCGATTTGTTCTGTTCTTTTCTGCAAGAACAACTTTTAACCTATTGATATTCTTTCTCATTGTTCGACTTCTTCTTTATACGTTATCCTTAAAATTCCCCTGACATTATCGATTTCAATATTACCTAAACGGCTTAAAACGGATTGTCCAAGTAAAAGTGGCGCAGACTGATTGTGGACAACGCTTGCACGAATATCATTTAAATTCAAACCACCGAAATTGACATTTCTAAGATTTATGACAGTTCCTTCGCTAATTTCGCCATTGGCGTTTAGGTAATTTTGTTTACCAATGATATCAGTTGGTTTAATATAGTCATTTTTCATCATGAATGTAGCTTCAACTGATGATATAGAAACTACTGATGCGCCCGTATCAAAAATGAAGTATAAAGGTAAGTTGTTGATTGAACATTTAACTTTATATACTCCATTTTCTTTAGTGAATGGTATTTCTGCTTTTTTATCAATATATAGAATTTTGTCATTCTCTTCTGAATGTTCAGAATCAGACTTAGCCTCATATTTTTTGATTAAAGACTTAAATTCATTTGTATTTCTGATGTTATCTAAATCCCTATCGCGGCTTATATGTACGAATCTCCTAAATCCGGCTTCCAATGATTTCTGAAGGTATTCTATAGCTTTATCTTTTTCTCCCATCACAGAGTAAAGACAGGCAGCATCATAATAGTTTCCCTTATTACTATTTTTCAAAACAGAATCAAGGACTTCAATAGCCTTTTCTTTCTGTCCTAAATAATAATAGGCATAAAATGAGCATTCAGCTTTTTCTGGAATGGAATCAAGTTCAACAACCTTCTCAAAATCTTTTTTTGCATTATCAGTTTCTCCCTTTAATCTCCATAGCACACCACGGTTCATGTATGCGTAGGCGTAATCAGGTGAAAGCGTTGTTGCCATAGTATAATCCTCGATTGCACCATCAATGTCACCACTATGGTCTTTTATCCATCCTCTTTGATAATAAGCAAAATCATAATCAGGATAAGAGGAAATAATGTTATTTAGTAGACTTATTCCTTCATCACTATGGCCAGAATTGTCCATCAGGCTTGCTAACATCATTGGATATCTGTAATCTGTAGAATCCAATCTTATAGCCTGTTCGCAATAGTTTATAGCCTGATCATAATTACCAACTTCAGAATAGCATGAGGCAATACGGAAAGCAGTGATAGGAGAGGCTTCTTTTTCCATTGCTTCTTTATAAAAATCTATGGCCTTTTGATATTTTTCTGTATATTCATTGACTACACCTAAGTTATATGGCCAGGCATTATTGTTTGGCTCTTTAAGTTTTTCTACTTTAAGTTTTGATACCAAAATGGTATATGCCGAATCTGCGACTTGCTGCATTAAGAAAAAAGCCTTGTTGTCCCCATTTATGCTTAAAGCATGGATAACATCGTCAATGGCTTTATAATACTGTCCTTGTCCTATATAACTTTCTGCTCTAAATGAGTATCCTGACGAATAGTCACTTGCCAACTTCGTTACATAGTCGAACTGTTTGATGGCATCATCGTATCTTTTTTCTGCATTTGCGTTGCGTCCAATTCCCATATATCCCATCACGCTACCAGGATCAATAGATATGATTTTCTGGTAGTCTTTGTCTGCTAAGCTATATTCACCTCGCTCATAATATAGCTGGGCTCTATTTTCATACGCATCTGCGCAATCAGGTTGTTCTTTTAATAGTTGATTGTAGTCATCGAGGGCTTTTTCATCTCTTCCCAACTTCCGGTAGGTATCGGCTCTTGTTAAAAAAGCAAAGGACCTGTATTCCTTGTCTTTCTTAGGAATGAACTTTACTGCTTGGTCTGATGCTGTTAAGGAACGCCCATATTCCGCTTGGTAATTGTAAAGTAATGATAACCAAGAAAAAGCATATCCATTTTTGGGGAAATCATGTATTTCCTTATTTAGATAATCTAATGCTTCTTCGTATTTTTCGTTTTGCAATGCTTCGACTCCACGAATGTAATTATAGGAATCCGGACGTTTTATATCCTGTGCAATGGTCGTATTGCCGCAAAGGCATACAATAAAAAATATAAAGAAAACTTTTCTCATACTTGTTAGTCTTGAAATATGTCGGTTGGAGTTATTTTTATTTTTGCAATCTCAGTTCCATTGTTATCTTTGTATACATATATAATATTTATGTGCTTTCTTGTCATCTCATTTTTATAGGACAGAAGTGATGGTGTTTCTCTTAAACTGGCAACAAGTTCCTTTTTCATTTCGGATAATACACTGTAATTAAAAGCAGACGGATCCAATTCTTCTTCAATGGTGACCTCATAATAGACACAATTCCCATTGATATATGCATCTGTCAGCCAAATTCCATCTTCCATAATGCATGGAATATCGTATTTCCTTATTTCCATTTCGAATAGTTCCAATAATGAGTAAGGACTTATTTCACCATTATCCAACTTCATTTTTATCTCCTTCAATCGTTGAGGACCGATCGATATGGACATTAATATCTGTTTGGTCTCTTTGTCTGTATACACATACTTGAAACCTAAATTGTTTTTCTCAAGCAGATGGCCTATTTGTGGGTCAACAGTTTTTATGATTCGTGCAATATTCCTATCAGAATTAGCTTCTTTTTCAGGCATTGAATAAATGTTCCAATCGTCCTTGTTCATTTCACATGTACAAGTAAGCAAACTATCTTCCAATTCCAAACCTGTCATCCATATATCTGTAGTAGAGATTCTAAAAGGTAATGACGATTTCAAGTTTGCAAGTTCATTCTGTATTTCTTTTAATGCGTATTCCCTTTCCCTATCTTTTGAGGCGGGGTTATTGCAGCCTGTTATCAAAAGGAAGGTAAGTACTAATATTCCGATAAAATATTGTTTCTTATTCATATAGTCTATTTAAAAATAGTATGCCAAAGAGGTCCCAATATATTTACTTTCATCTGTATAAGAATATCTTGTATTCTCTTCTAAATCCTGTTTATAATATACCATCCAATCCCAATGGCGCCATCCGATACCTAAGCCGCCACCAACTGCAAATCGTCCCTCGATATCTTCATTGCGGACTGCCTTGTAGCTACCGAATGCACTTGCATACAATTTTGACTTGCTCCCAATGCTGCACAGATTAACTTTAAGCTTGGCATATATCGGTAAATGAAAAGCTGTTTTGTAATCATAATCATCATAGTAATAATCATCATATTCAGACATTGCATAAAATATCACACCGGGCTTTACACCTATTTCAAACTGTACAGGAGCTCTGAAATTGCCTATACGCATACTGATACCTGCATTATAGTAGCCAATATTCAGCATTCTGTCAGACATGAACATATTCATGCCAAAGTCTAAAAATTCTAATCCATAGTTGATATACCCTCCGTTGGCTCTTACTCGCGCTTTACGTTGGTTACGTTTATACTCTGAATAATTTTTCTTTGCCTGTTTTGCGTATGATTTTACTATATTCTTTGTGTAATCATCTTTTGCGTATGACAAAGCTTGATTGACAGTATAATCTCCTACATACATTGAAAAATTTTTAGCCATTGAAACGGCGAGCATATCTGACACGGTATTATAATACTCGCTATTAGGATATTTCCGTAAGAATGCCTGCAGTTCTTCCTGTTTAGAAGAACTAGTAAGGGAAGTATAATCGTGAAACTCCAAACATTTGTCATAAAGAGACTGATTTGAATTTTGCAAATAATTCCTACCACCAGCACTATTAAACTCATCGTATGCTTTGGCTAAATCTCCATTTTTGTAGTGATTAACAGCCCTAATTTCATGAATACGTTTTTGGGCGGCTTCTATACATGATGATTTCGGGAATTTTTGCATGAAATATTCAACATCCTCTTCCTTATCGCTATTCTTAACAATTTGCCATACAGAAACAGACTGCAACTCTGCAATGGCTTCATTTGCTTGTTTTACATAGCTCTTGTATTTTGAATTATTGATATATTCATTATAACCGTCAATGGTATTGGCTGATTTCGCTTTCTTCCATAAATCATAATCTGATATACGATTGTTTATTTCTTGGACATATTTTCCATGAGGATACATTTTGAGATATTCGTTGTATGCCTCAATCGTTCCTTTTTGACATGCCTTTTCATAATTGATTTTCTCTATACGTTGCCTTTCTTCTAGTTCTTTTTGATGCTGTTTAGCATATTCTTTAAGAGTTTGTGCTTGACAATTTATTCCGCATGACAACGCAAAAAGCATTAATATAGTAAAGAGTATTGTTCTCATAGACTGTCTTCTGTTTTAATGCATCTATTTAATTCGTCAATTTTTGCCTTTATTTTTTGAGGAGTTGTTTCCTTGTTAAAAGCTTTCAAATAATTAACCACCTCAGTCAGCATATAGCCCAAATATGTATTTCTCCAATCATCATATTGTTTGTATTGGGCATAAACGCGGCTTTGAGTTATCTTGCTTATCAATTCATTGCTTTGACCGCCGCTAGCGAAAGGAGCATTACATTCTTGAAAGATGTCGTTAAGTAACTTGACTGTTTCACTGACATCTTCTTTATAATTTTTCAGCAATTGATATCTTATTTCATACTGTCGTTTTAATATCAAATCTTGTACAGATTCATAGGCAGGTATTGCAATACTATCTACACTATATGCTTCGTATGGTATATATATGAAATTGGATGCCATGCTGATAAGTGCCTTATCGCTTTTTATTGTTTTGTCCATTAAAGATTTGTTTTGTCTTTGAGCATCATCACATTGGATTTTGTACATGCGAAGACTATCTTCTATGGATTGTTGTTGCCATATCAATTTGTTATAAACCTTCTCCAAGTTCAAGTATCTATCTTTCAATACTTTGAATGAATCTCTGTACGCAATCAATTCTTGATAATAAGTTGCTTGGATTTTAACGTCTTCTTCAATAGTCTCGTGTACAACTTGAGATACGGTATCTTTCGGTGAATTCAAGTCTTGTGCTTCTTCCTCAATGTTTTGTGCCAACATTAAAGAAGCAGGCATTAACGATATGAACAATATGAAAATAATATGTTTCATTGCTTATTTTATTGGTTATAATTGTTGTAATATGAGCTTGCTTGATTATAGTAATTACGAGCACGAGCCCATAATGGTTCAACACTTTGTTTCTTGCCATATAAAGCTGCTGCCTTGTTATCATATTCAGTCACTGCTGCATCCACTTGAGGTACTAAGGTATTGTCGTAATATGATTGACTAAAATATCGATATTGGGACAATTTTTCGACTTGCGCACTTATATATCTATAATGCGATTGAGCAATTTCGTTCCTTACAGAGTTTAGTGCATTTTTTAAGTCTGTGCAATTTGAAAGGTATTTATCATTAGCAAATTGCCTTGCCTGACTTATTACAGATTGTGCATTCGATACACTTGTAAAACTTGTGCTTCTGCTTATTCTGCGAGCTTGTTTATACCGGTCAATAGTCTGAACTATAACATTCAAAGAATCCATTGTGGAGTTATTAATGACATCTGTATTATCGCTATGTTTTATTTTCCGCAAATCTGCAATTTCTTTCAACATTCGCGCATGATCTGAATCATACCATACTGATTGTTCAAACTTCTCAAAACACCTCCTTAGATACATTGGCATATAAATACTGATGACATCGTCTAACTCTTTGTCGGCTTCTGCATCACGTATTTTGTCTTCCTGGCTGTATATTTTAATACGGTCAATAGTAGTAAGGAATGCCGAATCAACGGATTCCTTATCAGATGCGTTCTTCAGACTTGTTTTACATTGAGCCAAGTCTGAACTATAAACATCAATTTGTTTTGGTGTCATAGGTGGATTCACCTTTGTTTTGGCATAGACCATTATTCCACCTACTGCCAGTATTAAAGCTACTAACAATATGCCTATTTTTAATGTCGTTTTCATCTTTATCCTAATTTATATTATTCTACTTTTGCTCCATTTCTATTTGGTTTATTAGGAGATGCCGATTTTGTAGACGAAGCCTTATTAGAATTATTTTTTGGTTTATTTGTTATCCTACTATTCTCGGTATTAGAGTTTTCTTTTTCTACGTTATTTGGAGCGTTATTTAACCAGTTAATATAATTGGACACAGTTATCTGCTTATCTGAAGGATTGCTATTGTAATGTCCGCCATTTATTAGTCCTTGCACATCAATGTTTTCGTAACGACACACATTAGCGGCATCTACAATCGACTTGAATTTACTGCTCTTATCCTTAAGGGTTGAATATTTTTCACCTGTGAGTAAATCTAAATTCAAAGTGTTCATTGCATCAAACAGTCCTTTTGTTATGTCATAACTTTCAAGGCTATCCTTAATCCAAACAGAATTATTATTCAGATATTTGATAGCTTTGTCATCCAAATTGGTGACTTGGGGTTGTTCCGTCTCTGGTTCAGGGGTGATTTTCCCTTCATCCGTAATTGTTTCGATATGCTTTTCCACAATTATAGGCCAACCAAGTTGTAGCTTATGGCCATCAAAGAACTCATCTATTGCTACATAGCCTTGATATAAAGCCCTAATTACGAATAGAGATATAAATCCGATGAAAAACCATTTTATTTTCAATCCTATATTATTGTTATAACACAAAAATTTGTCTCCCTCCACTGTATATCCTTTAAGGGGCATTGATTGGGAGTTCTTTTTGGTCTTTATAATGATTGTCGCATTTGCATCAAGTCCGTTGCCATCCTGTTTTGGAAGTATAAATGTGTTTTCGTGTTCTTCAGCCTTTAAACCAATACGAACATTGTCACTGATTTCGATACTATTTTTGTATGGTTCATATCCGTAGCACAGAATCTCAACATCATGATGGTTGTCCAGATTTTCAGTAACATAAAGAACTCCATTATTAAAAGACTGTCCATCAACTTTAATAGATATTTTTGAAGTTAATGATTCATTGTTCTCACCATAAGCATGAAACCATGCTTTTTGTATGTAACGACGGTACTCTTTAGGCTCTATGCTGATATCTGGATTTGAAACAGATATTTCTTTTTTAACGTCAGCATATCCATTTTTCTTCAAGACAATTGGTACTTTGGCATCTTCAGGAATTTCAATTGGTGAAGAAAAAGACTTATTTCCTATATAAGGTTTAAAGCCATTATTCACGTTAGGAACCTTTAGAGTTCTGATTTTCTTTATTGGGGTACGAATTTCTTTTTTATCAATTGTTATACCTGATGAATGATCTATAAAAAAAATTCCCTTGTACCCATTATACTCTATTTGTCCAATGGAATCACCTAAAAGCTCATATAGTTGATAGTCGCATCCTTCCCCATAAAAACGATAACCAATATTTCCATCTTTGTTTGATACAAGGAATTCGACGGCAGTATAAAGTGTATCTTTTAATTCGTATGTCTTTTTGAACTCATTTTCTAACTTAATATGGTTAATACCGTTTCTTGCCGAAAGTTCTTCAATAATCAGTTGTATAACACTATATGTTTCTTCTGCTGTAATTTTAATTTTCGCTGGAAAATGAATCCACGCTGTTGTATTATCATACGCGCGACCACTTCCTTCTGGACGAGCTTTTATTACAGCTATCATATATCCTTCAGTACCGATGAAACGGGTAAAAAGCACATATTTATTCGTTCCATCAAAATGTTCAAGTTCTTTGATATATGAGCGTATATCTGTTGCGTATTTTGTCCAATTTCCTTCCTTATTATAGGAAATAGATTCTTCACCTTTTCCAAGGTTTGTTGTTGTTAGAATAAAACCCAGCTTCATAATATTTCTTATCCTTTTAATTTTCTTTCGAACCAACCTCGTTTACCACCTCTAAAACTAGCGGTATTTAATAGTATTAATTTAACAACATTCTCTGCAGGACGTGCATTAAATTTACAATAGTTTTGAAAACAAACATCACCTAATGAGAATGCTAATTTTTCAACAGGCTTAATCTCATTTACTTGGCAAATTTGTTCCAGTCCATTGTAAAATCCTAAATAATTATTATTTATATACTGATTAAACGTATCAATTCTATTATCTTTAGCTTTATCGGCTTTTGTTATCAGAATATAAATTGCATCTGTATCTTTCTTAAAGATTCCTGTATTTTTAATGTAGGAAACAGCACCATTTAGGTACACTTTTTGTGGCAGCCCTTCATAGAGCCTATTTTCAGCTCCGTATTCTATGACAAATATGTGTATTTTTCTATTGGTTGATCGATTATCTATTAATACCTTGGTCATTGTATCAAGCATTTCTAGATCTGTATCCAACATCGGATCGCCCGCATTCTCTTTATACATACATCGCATCAACTCACCCGCCATGTCAATACATGTTATTGGATGGATCCTGTTTTCTTTATCTATGAGATCAAATCCCATTTCGTAAAAAGAGTCAACAGGTGTTCCTTCTAAAAGCGTTCCTATCTTACCATCTTGAAAAAGATCTATTAACTTTGTCATATATCCATATCCTTGTGAACTTGTATCGGGATCCATGGACTTTGCAATTCGTCCACTTGCAGCTACGCTTAAAATTGCCCCTAATGCACAACTTTTTCCAGAAGATGGAATGCCCCAGAAATAAATTTCTGTTGATTGTTTGTGTATTCGGTCTAACTTTTCCGGAGTGCGAAAAGTTATTGCATTCTCACCTTTAAACATACGTTGAATAAAGGCTTTATCAATATTCAAAGTCAATAAATCAGTTGTAAGAATTATACCTTGATTGATTAATCTTTTCACTACGCCAGAACTCAATAAGTTATGATCTTCAGACAACTTTGCAAGAAAATCTTCTTTTGCTATTTTCCTATTTTTAATGTAGTCCTCTATCGTATCAATGATACGATTGTCTTTTTGCTCAATCGTAGGCAGGTTCTTATCCGTTTGAAAGCCATGAATTTGACTGACAAGTGTATCGGCATTTACTCCCATAATCTCATAATATAGAAGCTGATTTATAAGTTTGTTAGCTTCTTCTACATGATTGCTATTGGGGAATTTATTGATAAATTCTCTTAATGAGTCGCTGTTGTTTTTGTCAACCAAAATCCATGCGTCATCAGTTGTTGTTTGAATATATTCATCCTCTTTTTGTTTTTCTATTTCGGTTTTTATAGAGCGCACCTGATTGCGATAAGCTCCATTAGGAAACCTGTCTAAATACCACTGTGCCGTCTCAATGGTATGTTCATTCTGTACTCTTTCCCATGCAAGTTCGTCTGCATTATCAAGCTGTTCTTTTACTTTTTTGCGTTTAACTGCATCAAACTCGCCATCTGTATCTTTGACAAGTTCGTCAAAGGTGACGATACCTTGTTGAATATACTCAACAATTTGTTCTGCTGAATATTCAGCAACATTATCTAATATATTTTGCTTATTTACCATACTATGATATTCTGTTTATTTTGGACATTCACCATATTCGTTAGTTTCTTTCTCTCCGTCAGCAAACAACATCCATAATCCATAGAACGGTATGATTTGATACCACCCTGAATTTCCTCTGTCATGACAACGCTTGGCTCCTTGGGCAAGCGAGAACCAACAATAAGGAATCAGAAACACGAAGTATAGAACTATCAAGCCTTCGGAGCCATTTGAACTTCCTGCTACACTAAGTATGCCTTGCATGATTGTGTTTATAATTACCATGATTATGAATGAAATTCCATATTCTAACCTTCTAATCCTACCTTTAAATGAAAATGGATTTCTGAACATGCTAGGCCTGTTTTTGTTTTCTGTATAGGTCGTATTCGTTTTCTTGTTCTCATTGTTGCTCTCTTTTTCCTGTGAAGGTATTACAAATGGTGTGTTTGCATCACTACCCTCTTCGAAAGAGGGTTCTATGGCTGCATCCGTAACCGACTGCTTATTGGTTGTTTCTTCTGTAGTATTCTGAGATGCAGACACAGACACAACACGAGGCGTAACTGGCCGTGCCAATATGTCCTTTACTTGTTTTTTCAATAAGGGTGTAAATTGCCCCTCTGTATCATGTCCAAGTTCGTACAATGTTACAATTTCTGCACGAACAGCATCCGCTATTTCTTCCGGGCTGTAGCTTTGAATATTCTTTAATAACTCCTTTTTACTTGCCATAATATTTTTGTTTAGAAAGTTCCACTATAAATATCACCGTTTGATTCATTTTGGGTTGCATCGCTTTTGTTTGTCTCATTATATTCCACTTTACTTCCCTTTTTCCTCTCGGTATGAGAATAAAAAGAAAACGGCAATAAGTGGTAAATGCCATTTGCTTTGGTATTTCTGCTTTGTAATAGGTATGGGAATAACAGCATGATGAACAATATTACACCTGTCCAGATTGTTGGGATATTAATTCCTCTTTTGGTCATATATATCTGCCTTAAATCTGTAAGGTCTTGTATTGCATCACTAATGGCGCTATTATTATCACCGAAAGCAGTTATCTCTTCTTGGGCATTAGCTTCGTTGCTGAGAATAGGTTTAGAATAGGAGGTAAGGGTCTTATTCCAACCTGTAATGGCTGTTGATATTTCTTTTATGTTTCCCACAAGGAAAGCATTCCAGACGCTTGCTCCTTGATTCGCATCATCAATCCATTTATTTGCCACATATTCAAGACTATCTGTGTTTTGTGACAATAGTTGAAGTTGTAGCGTCCTTATATAATCTTGCTTTTGCATTTGGTCATCAATACCCGAAAAGCCTATTCGGTGATAAGTTGCGACATCTTTATTTTTGTTGTGTATGACGGAAGTAAGAAACTGGTCATATTTTTCAATTCTATCATTTGCGTAGTCGTTATAATCAGTAAATAATTGCTTGGATTTGTTGATTGCTTGATTGAAATTAGTTTCAATTTCTTCATGTTGCCCCATTACTGTCCAAAAGTGGTTATAAGTCAACATCATCCAGCAGAATGCTATTGGACAAAGGCAAATCAATATACGTTCTATTATTATTGAACGCTTGAACTTTTCATCAGTACCCTTATATATTTGGGCGCCAATAAAAGTACACAGCAATAATATGTCAATAATCAACACCTTAATTGCCGCTTTCCCAAAATCACCTCCATTTTGGTAAAAGTCACCCATATAGGTTACATAGCTTATGAAGATCAGTGCTATAAAAGCAATGATATGCCCCCATGAGAACTTTAATGTCTTGTTCCATGAATAATTGTTTACGTTTTCCATTATATGTTATTTTATCTTTTGTTCTAATTCGTTTATCTTTTTATCTATTGCATCCCGTTGTGCCTTTAGCTGTTCAATCATTTGTCTGATGGCACTGTATCCGTCATCATCTGTATGTTGAGATGTTTCGTCTGTATATTGCGATTCGTTATCGACATTATCAGACAAAGGGCCATTGGCAATATTCCCATTTTTTACAGCCTCAAGAAATTTGTCCAAGATCAACATCGGAGGAACGTATCTATCGGTCTTTTTCCCTGTTTGCTGCATTGTTTCTATAATTTGTTCTACTTTAATGTCTGGTTTTATGCTTAGAGCTAAAGCGACAGCACCGCTGACAATCGGGGCTGACATACTAGTGCCGTCCAACATGGCAAATGTCTTTTTAGGGAAGCTGCTATATATGCTCACGCCGGGTGCTGAAACATTGCTTCCAATAGAATAGTTGGTAAAATCTGCGGCCTTTAGGTCTGGTGTGACAGCCGAAACATTTATCGTATTATTCGTTTCCCTGCAATTGGGCAGAATTGCCGTCATTACATTGTCATTGCCCGCCGAAAAAACAATTACTGTGTTTTTGTCATTGGCGACTTTAATGATATGGCGAAAGACACGCTCTTCGTTTTTGAAATAACTTTTTGCTATCTTCTGCTGTTCTTCCAATGGTAATTGATCCAAGCCATTAAAACTTGGTCCAATAGAAACATTTACAACATGGGCTCCGTTATGAATGGCATACATAATACCACTGGCAAGAGATGAAAATGTACACATACCATTGTCAAAAACTTGTACAGGCATAATTTTGCAATCTGGGGCTATTCCAGCTACTCCGTCCGACAAGAACTGTAAACTTCCGGCTGCAAGTCCGGCCACATGGGTTCCATGCCCCTGACCACAACTTAATTCCCTGTTCTGTGTAAAAACATTATATCCATTGTAGAATTTACCGCTAAACATAGGATGCTCTGTATCTATCCCATCATCTACAATGGCAATAACGATGTCAGGACTTCCTTTAGAAATAGACCAAGATTCTTGTGCGTGGATGGCCTTTAAGTGCCAGCCCTTCAATTCGGCATTTTGTGCAGAAGAAATATTTCCTTGTAATTGTATGATTGATTCGTCAACTACAAAGAATGAGGAGGATATAATACGCTCCGGCAATTCATTTCTGATTTTGTCCCGTTCTGATTCCGGTATCATAATTTGAATCATAGGCACATTCCTGTCACAGCCAATAATTTGATATTGGTCGTCAGGGTATTGCAGCTTAAAGTCTTGTGCCCATTTATCTAAATCTGGATTGTCGGTATCAAAATATATGTTCAAACGATTGGCTATAACATCAGGAGCTCCTTGATTATCTACAATGGGAGGCTCTATGCCATCGTCACCTACTATCGGAGAGACAACATTTCCATTTGGGAGATGGCCGTCTTCATAAATGTTTCTGATTTTGCCATTCTTGTCTCTAACTACTCCATCGGCATCACGTACCGTTTCAACAGGAATAACGGTATCGTTATCCAGAACTTCATTGCCATATATATCTTTATGATATTCTGAAGAACAACTTTTGCATCCTCTCAGCAAGAAGAACAGCAGTAATATAGCCAATAATCCAAGGATGAGCCACAACAACCATTTCAAACAACCTTTTCCTGTAAACCATAACCATAGACGTTTATACCAAGGCAATATTCGTTCATACTGTGCATTGAAAACATAATCATGGTTTAAGATACAATTAGTAGATTGACCCCAACCCATAAATTTGTATCCTTTCTTGGGTTTTATGGTAGGTATTTCTGATTGTGATAGTGTTGTTCCTTTAGGTTTTGTCAGGATAGATTTTCCTTCTATATCTCCTTGTTCACCAGGAATGAAACGACATTGTACCGTTTCTCGTTCGAGACGCGCAACGTATGTCATATCGCTGTATAAAGGTGAAAAAACAAGCGTCGGTTGCCACCCTATGAAGCGATAGCCTTCATTAGGTTGTACATTGGGTACCATGTCTTGTTTTAAGACCTCACCTTTGTTTATGCTGATATTTTCATTGCCTTCAATACGGCCATATTCACCACATTCAAACCTGATGACAATTTGTTCATCAGATTGTTTTTTTGTTTCGTTTTTTTCTGTCTTTTCATATTGCGCGATAAAAGATATATTTCCTGTTACTTCATAACCGATAGGGTCTGTTGACCATCTTGTAAAGATATACCCATCATTGGGAATTATTTCTGGAATATCTTTTGCCGTAAGACGGGTTCCCTTTTCCCTATGAATATTCTTGCCAAAGTGTCCTTTGATTTTTCCTTGAGTGCCACAATCAAAGGCGATAGTACATTTTTCTTCATTTTTTAAGCCTTTAACCCATTGTCCTGATACCTTATGTTTATTTGTATCTGGACGCATGCCCCATGCTATCAAGACTACTTTGTTATCGTAGCAATAAATGAAATCGTCACTTACATATTTTAGAGCGGAAGATAATATATTGTGTTCTTCAGCGTTTAATTGAGATAGTGCTTTATTATATTGTTTTAATGTTTCTTCCTTGATTTGTTCGTAATGCTCTTTTTTAATACCATTCAATTCTGATAGTTGTACCGGGGTTTCTATCCACTCCGCTACATACCAATAAATCAGGCCATCTTCATAAAATGGACGAGCCAAGAAGTCACGATATTCTTCGGTGATATAGTTTTGTATAATACTATAAACACTATCATAACGAAGATACATCGGATCAGCCCCTATCCCTTGATAGTCGGTGAAATCTGTGTCGTCTATATAGCACAACAGCCGTTTATTATAGAATGTAACTTTCATCATGTCAGAGTTTAGTTATGATTATATAAAGATTCGCATTCTACTATGATTTCTTTCATTGCTGCGTTCGCTTTAGGATTCTGTTGCGAAACGTCTGCGGAATAGAGGAGTCCTATTGCTAAAAAATTTTTCCATCTTTGATAGTTGTCCCAAAAAGGAAGTTTCATGAGTACGTTAATAGGAACAGTCGTAGGATCTGATGCATCATCAAAAGCTTTTAATGCTTCTATCAATGTCGTTTTCTGGTGTTCCTTATTGAGATATTCTGTAGATGTTTCCACTTGTATGTGGCAAGTGTCAGCTTTTACCGATACCATTTGCAGATCATCAGCATTCATATATTCCCTGCCTACGGAACTGACAAAATTATTTAGAGTTAAGGACGAAAAGTCTGCTATAGCATTTGGTAAATCCGTTTCAGGGAATACGCGTGAGTATATATCGATTTTCTTTGAGATGATTTTTTCGACACCCAATCGTTTACACAACATTTGAAGCATTCGGGCAATTTCGTCACTATAAGGAAGGTATTGCGATATTTCCTTAACCTGTTTATTGATAAAAGTTGCCCAATATTCAAGTATTTCTTTTGATACGACATCTGCTACCGTTGCAGCTATGCTACATTCGTTGGTAACTATGTCATCAATAGTAAATCCTTTCTTTTTGTATTCTTCTTCCAAAGCATTGGCATCACAGGCATAGTAATCACACAGACGCTTAATATTTGTTTCACGACCGTCTTTCAAGTCAACTCCGGCCATTGTCCGTATAAGTATAATCTCATTAAAGTCTTTTGGGGTTTTCGTCTTGAGTACAACTATATCGTATGCAATTTTACGGATGTCTTCGACAGGTATCATCAACCGATCTATGATATTGCCGAAAATTTCAGGACGTGTTCCGATGTTCATATCCAGTTGATGGCGTATTTTCCCAATTATCGTCCTAACTCGTTTGTTATTTTGCTCTTTATCCTCTGGTTCATAATAGGCTTGTAACTTAGACAATATGTCTTCTTTGATTTTATTCAATTCTTTTCGGTACCGTTCTTTCCTGGCATTGTCTAAATTCCATGATATATTGTCCAAGTCCCGAATGATTGCTTTTGACCCATCACTATTTATGCTGGCAACGCTGTCCCATGCTTGAGCCGGATTTTGAAAATGTCTTTGGACAAAAGCATTCCTAACAAAGCTGTTCCGCAAATTATCGAAATAATCCGGATAATCCTGAAATTGGTGGATTCCTGTTTCAAGACTACTGTTTTCTATATAACCATCAAATACCTGATTCTTGGAAGACCAATAGAAATCGCGCAAAAGATATATGCTTTGAAACGCTTCCGAACGGAATATACCAGATGATTTTACCCATTTATCAAACCAAGTGGCAGGTTTGATAATTTCGGGTATTACTGTCTTGAACCGCTTCCAATGTTCTTCAAGTGTTTCTCTATTGGTAGGAGTATCGAGTTTGTTGCGCTCCAACTCAATATTGAATTTCGTTGCAATAAAGAATAGCGGAGACACTCCATTAGTACGCATGAGGCTTTCCGACCGTTCTTCTGGAGTTTTTCCTATGTTATGTTCTATCCATTCATTTATGGTATCTCCAAGGGTCGGTTCGTTTTTTTGGTCATTGTGATGACAAAATAACACACAGCTAATGCGAAGCGAGTTTGAATATTTGTTGAACAGATAAGCTACTTTTCCTCTCCTGAATATCGATGACAAAACATCTTTAATGTCCTGTTCCTTAAATTTTTCCCGTGAACGTGCGCCGGGAAAATCCAACAAATCTATCCGTTTAAGAAAAGTTCTATTCTCGGTGATGCTTTGAGGCAAAATGAATGTAAGTTCAGCTATCAATGCAGACAATGATGACTTACTAAAAGATGTAGCAAGCAGATTACCATCCTTATCATAGACATCGGTATCATAGATATCGGTCGCATTTGTAGTTACGGGAGAATTCAGATACTCCAACCATTCTATTTTAAGTAACGTACCATGTTCTCTTAATACGGCATCGAAAGGGACATAAACTTCTGTTTGGAAATCCAACTTTCGGTATTCATTTATAAGGAATGCAAATAATCTGCTAATTTCCGGGTTATTGTTCCAAATCAAAGAAAAGATGTTTACCCATTGGTCAGGCATCACATATTGAATATGGTTCGATACTATTTTGCGGAAGTCAGACTGGGTAATCCCCGCAGCATTGCTTCCCAAAGTATCGGAAATATAGTCGCAAATATCCTTGACATCATCCTCTGTCAAATAGTTTTGCTGTATGTCCGACTTGACATCCAATGAATTCAGTTTTTCATTGATTTCATCATACTTCAGTATTGAAGCTGGATTTATCTTCAAATCATTGTAGTACGAATCGGCTAATAGCATGATTAAGTCTGCAACAGAAAGATTTTTGATTCGCACAAAATCTTTCATTTTTTCATTATCGTTATTCACGGTAAACCGTGTAACAACGCCTGTCGATTCCGTTTTAGAGGTATTGCCACCACTGGGATTAATATTGTCTATAAAGTTATATTCTTGTCCTTTATTGGTTATGACAAATGGCTTATCTGGTGTAGAAAGCAAACTACTCATCAAATAAGACTTTCCTACTTGACTCTCCCCGTATGCAGCAGCAGAACAATTCTCTTCCAATGCACCGGCTATTCTTCTTATCAGACGACGATATTCCCTTAATTCTTCTCTTGGAAATGTGTCCTTGTTATATGTGTCGGCCCAGTCTATCGCACGATTTATTATGTCGAGCTGTTGTTTAATATCTTTTATCATAATCAACCAATTTATTGTATCTCGAAAGCTCCGGTATCAAGCCAATACTGATTGTTAACCCCTAAACTTTGAATATTAATTTCGATATATCCGTCTCCTACATCTGTTCCATTACGGTCAGTAATACCTGTAACAGAGAGCTGTTCTTTATTGTCTGGATCTTGTTCAATAGTGACATAATATGGCATTCGCAGACGCATATCGTCTATCACGTCTTTTACCTTTGCCTGCACTTGTAAATCCGTCATGGATATTCCCTCTTTAGAGGCTTTTGCTCGTAATCGTTCTCCTATTTTGTTTTCATTAAAATCTATCACATACAGTTCACGTGATGGATAGGAGTCAATGCCAAGCTGCCTGATATTAAGTTTTAGTGGGAGGGAACTTACCATTAATTCGCCTATAGGTTTCTGTGGTGTTATAAAATATTCTATTGGTAAACCTTCACGTGAGGCTTCTATGTAATTGATTACTGGCTTTAACTTCTCATCGAGTTTGCTCTTGTCGAGGACAAAACGGTCTAAATTACCCAGTGATGTGGCATAATAGCCAATCAATGCCCCCATAGCAACTATCGTCTTCGGGTTCGTAATATGGCCGGTGTTTTCGCTGAATGGATACCAATATCCCACAAAATAGTTATTAAGCAAAATAAGCCGATTGGGCGAAACAGGATAATATTTCAAAAATATATTCCTGATTGGAGCTAACGATGATGGTCTTCCGGAAAGCAAGACAATATTGCAATTATAAGAAAACATAATCGTCGCAATCTTTTTAAGCAATGGTTCAAATGCTTTCCTCACCACTTCCGACACGCATTCATTGTCGTATCTCCATTCCAAATCTTCGAGTGGAAAACCAAAGAAATCCTCAAATCCCTTTCTTATACGCCAGTTGGGTTCATTATCTTCGAATATATCCTTATAGCGTATAATACAATTTTGCGTCTGTTTGGATAGTAAGTCAAGGAATTTGTACATCAATGGGATTGAGTATTGCATATTAAAATCGCGTCTCAACCTACGGTCTGCGATGGTCTGTCCTGTATGGTCTGGTCCGAAGAAGTTGCGTAATATTTGTCTATATTCTTGTTCTGTTTTTCCTTGGAGATGTTCACGCAGTGCGCTTGATTGTGAAAAGAACATGACATGTTTAGTAAGCTCGTTCAACATGTCATCCCCAGCATAATAATAACTATCATAAAAAAGAGGATCAGGTTGAATAGTTGTCACGTCCCCAGAAGTGTAAGTGTATCGGCTAATCATCAAATCGGAAGTACCTGCACCTATGTCAAGAGAGCCAATTGTTAAATGAGGTTGCTTTTCATCTCCGTCTTTTTCGCCGTAAAGATTGAAAAATTCCTGGCAATTTCCCTTATTTTTGATTACAATCTCTAATTTTTCTACATCAATGATATGCGTCAATTTGCATTTAGGGCAGAAAAGAGGAAAATCTTTTAATACAGTATTATGAAATACTTGAACTCTCGTCTTTCCGTTACAAATCGGACATTTTATCCAATATTTTTTAAGCATTATATTTCACTCGTCCTTTTTACACAAAAAAATGCAGGTCAATCCTCAACATGAGCATTGACCTGCATTTATAATGCACAGAGCAGTACAACAAAACTAAGGCATAGCTTGCACTATGTCTATACTATATCTATA
>ENA-OYXY01000443-OYXY01000443.1-human-gut-metagenome-genome-assembly--contig:-NODE-443-length-20516-cov-7.077758_pt1 | contig 20516 bp, 10 predicted proteins | sample MGYA00244058_ERZ653438 | MGnify/ENA primary metagenome ERZ653438 (study PRJEB26926, sample SAMN06165026) | human gut metagenome | biome: ENVO:00009003; feature: ENVO:2100002; material: ENVO:00002003... | reverse complement strand
GAGACAGGCCACCAACAGTGTATCCTTGGCTGTGCCGGAAACCACAGCAGAGCAAGAAGCTCCTTCTGTAGCCATCACCATGCCAAGCACCACCGTTACATTGGCAGCAGTAGGCAATAAAGCCACTTACAATGAAGTGACTGCCACTACCGCCCAGCAGACATTGATTATCAATGCAGGCGTCACCGTAAAGAAGCTGACCGTAAAAGGCGGTAACTTGAAGATATATGGAAAGGTAGAACAATTGGTACACGATGCCGGCGATACCACAATCTATATAATAAAAGGAACTGAAGCATCACTTCCGGCAACAATCGACAGCAAATTTGTAGTTCAATCCGACGTGGCAGTCCTAAAGACCGCTTTCGCCAACGGCGAAGATTTTAAATTGTCCGCCGATGCCGACATCACAGGGCAAAGCGTCAGTGTACCCGCCGGAAAGTCCGTGGTTCTTGACTTGAACGGATATACACTGACTGCCGACAACAGCGCAACAGGCAAAATCATCGTCTTGGGCAAGATGACACTGAAGGACAGCTCTACCGAGAAGAAAGGCAAGATAGTTGCCAGCCAGGATTATACAGCGGCTTCTTATAATGGCAGTCTGATTGAAATAGCCGGTGAAGATGCCTCCATGACCATGGAAAGCGGCAACATCAGTGCAGTCAGAGAGACTCCGGACAGTAACGGCCAATATGGCGTCGGAGTGACGGACGGTGGAGACTTCACCATGACAGGCGGCAAGATAGAAGCCGGATGGTTTGCAGTGGCAGGCAACGGCAATTACAAGACGCAGAACTCCATCATCAACATCACAGACGGAGAACTCATTTCTACTGCTGACTATGCAGTCTATCTGCCCCAATCCGGCACAACGACCATCAGTGGCGGCAAGGTTTATGGTGCCGCAGGAGGTGTATGCATCCAACGAGGCACTCTGAATGTGGAAGGTACAGCCTTGATTACCAGTAAAGGCACAGGTAGCACCGGCAACTGGGGCGACGGTACCGGAGGACTGGACTGCGCCGCCATCAACGTAAGTGGAGCATATGGCATTGCCACAGTAAACATCAAAGGCGGTACACTGATTGCCGAAGCAAAGTCACTCATCACAGAAGGCACCACTTATACACCGGTCATCAACGTTACCGGCGGTACATTCTCCGACCCAAGCGTACTGAAGTACATGGCAACCAACGCAACTGTGGATATAAAACTTCTCTCAAATATCAACATCGCCAAGACGGAGCTTGCCACAGGCTACATATTGAATGCTGCAAACGCAACGGCAAACTTAAACCTGAATGGCCACGACATCATCAATTCCTCAGAAACAGCTGATGCCACTCCTTTCACACAAATCTTTACTGTACAGAACGGAACACTAAACATTTCAGGCAACGGCAATGTGAAGTGCGATGCATCTGCTACAGCGAAAGACGATGGTTATCGCATGGTAATTGAAGCCCGAGGATACGGGACAGTAAATATTCATGGCGGTTCTTACTATAACACCCAGAAACTGAACACCCAGATAGACCTGATTTATGCAAGAGAGAATGGGAAAATCAATATCTATGGAGGAACATTTGAATCCGGCAAATATGGTACACCCAACAACGACACGGATGGCAGATACTGGGTACTGAACTTAAAGAATACAGACAAGAACACTGCCAGCATCCAGGTGTCCGGTGGAACGTTCATCAATTTCAACCCGGCAAATCCGAATATGGACGACAATGAGTCCTATTTGGTAACAGGCTACGAGGTTACCCGTGACGGCAGTGTATATACAGCAGCCCACAAAGTCGGTGATGGGAGGAAAGAATATATTGTTGGCCAAACAAGTCAGGAGAACCGATAAGCCAAATTCTAAGAAAGGAAGCAATATATCCTCGCAAACCAAACGAAGAGATATCGGAATCGCCTTATTACTATCTTTTAGATGCGGCGGACAGCGGATTTTCTTTTATAGATCTGCGTCCTCCGCGTCTAAAGAATGACAACAAGACAGTTGAAAAATCTCTCAAATCTTCCTCATTCACACAAACATTCATTATTTTTCTGAGTAGCCCAAAGTATCATGAATAACAACTAACAATCAAAACATATGAGAATACAGATATTGGATTATCAAGTAGGACCGCACACCTTTCGCATGGTGAAACCTTCCGACTTCAATATATTCAAGGCGCTGCCTTCACTGATTCCGTTCATCACGACAATAGACACGACGCAAAAAGTAATCTTTGAAACAGAGATAGACGATGACGAAACAACGACAAAACGAACCATAGCGAAAACTCCCGATGATATATGTTTCAACTGGGAAGATGCCGATTGCATCATTCGCCCTTTGCCCCACAGCTCACACCTTGTATCCATCACCCCACGGAAAAGCGGGAAAAACTATTGGATGGAGTGCAACGATAACTTCAGGCAATGCTTCATCCACCTACCGGCCTGCAGGACAGAAACACCGGCTCCGGAAAACGAAACGAACTTCGTACTGAACAACTTCTTGATGATGCTCTATGCCTTCAATGCCGCCCGCCACCATACACTGCTGATGCATGCCTCGGTTGTCGCTACTGAAACAGGCAAAGGCTACCTCTTCTTAGGGAAAAGCGGCACGGGCAAAAGTACGCACACCGGGCTCTGGCTGCAACAGTTCTCGGACTGCCATCTACTGAACGATGACAATCCGATAGTACATGTGGACAGCCTCGGCAAGCAAGCCACTGTTTTCGGTTCTCCGTGGAGCGGAAAGACACCTTGCTATCGGAAAGAATCCATGACCGTAGGCGCCTTCGTCCGCTTGGAACAAGCACCGCAGAATGAAATAGAGCAAGAGAGAGCAGCACATGCTTTCGCCACCCTCCTCCCCTCCTGCTCTTGCCTAAAGCAGAACAAGGAAATCTATAACGCCATTGTCGCCACTGTGACGGAACTTGCCACGCTGGCACCCGTCTATCATCTGAAATGCCTGCCCGACCGTGAAGCGACGGAACTTTGCAGAAAGACGGTAGAAGGATAAGTTATGAATGATGAACTGAACAGCCGATGAAGAAAAGCATTCCCAACGAGATATTGCTTCCCGAAGTGGCGCGTCTCATCAAAGAGGGACATACAGTAACCATCACCGTGCGGGGCAACAGCATGAATCCTTTCTTAGTGGACCGCCGTGACCGGGTGACACTGGGCGATTTCACCACAGAACAGCTGCAACCGGGCGTCACCGTACTGGCACGCGACCTGACGGAACGCATCGTCTTTCACCGCATCATCCGTCGGAACGGAGACATACTCATCCTGCAAGGCGACGGCAACCTCGCCCAGACCGAAGAAACCGACATCGGACGGGTAATGGGCGTCATGACCGAAGCCATGCGAAAAGACAAACGGTACACCGCCGACGGCAAAGTCTGGAAGCTCTACTCCTACTGGTGGATGAAGCTAAACCCCGCTCGCCGCTGGCTGCTCGCCCTGTTCAGAAGAATATAAAACAAAATAACCATGAAAATCAAACAAGGATTTATCCTGCACCGGATAGGCGATGACTACATCATCATGCAAGACGGCTCGTCGAACGTGGACTTCAGCAAAGTCATCAGCCTGAACCAAACTTCCGCCATGCTTTGGCAAGAGATAGAAAACAAAGAGTTCGATACAGACAGCGTGACAGAAGCCCTGACCAGCCGCTATGATGTAGATAACGAATCGGCCCGTCGCGATGCGCAGAAGTTTATCGACTCCCTTGACCGCGAAGGAATCATAGAATAAGGACGGATATGCAACACGCTTTCTTTTCATTGGTACGCTCCGGCCTGTGGGGCACTCCGGCAGACCGACAACTCTTCCGGTCGGTCTCGCCGGACGACTGGGAAACCGTGTACCGCATGGCAAACTCACAAGCCCTGCTTGCACTGACTTTTGACGGCATAAGCAGTCTGCCGGCCGAACTGCGCCCTCCACGCGTCCTCTATCTGAAATGGGCTGCCCGGACTGCACAGATAGAACAAGCCAACAAACGCCTCAACCAGCTTCTGCCCGAACTCAATACCCTTTACCGGGAAGCCGGGCTGCATCCCGTACTGCTGAAAGGGCAAGGCATCGGCACCAACTACCGCACTCCCTTGCACCGGCAATGCGGAGACATCGACATCTATTTAGGAAAACAAGGGCAACCCATAGCCAACCGCCTCCTGCTGCAACAAGGCGCCATAGTCGAGGGAGAAGCGTCCGACAAGCATGCCAGCTACAGTTTGAAAGGAGTACACATCGAGAACCACCGCATCATCCTCCGGCTGAACAGTCCGCTTGCCAACCGGTACTTTCAGCAGATTATCAGAAAATGGTACCCGCAGGAAACAGACTATGCCCTATTCTCCGAAACCGGGAAAGAGGACTCGAAGGCCGTCAGTATCGCCATACCTCCGGCCAGCTTCAATGCACTTTATATCTTCCTGCATGCCTTTGTACATTTCCTGAACAGCGGAATCGGCCTGCGCCAGCTATGCGACTGGACTTGTCTGCTTGCCAATCGCCACAAAGAAATAGATGCCACCACCCTGCTTCGCCAGTTGCAGGACCTCGGACTATTGCATGCCGCACAAGCATTCGGCTACATTGCCGTCACCCGACTGGGATTGCCCGCCAACCGGCTTCCTTTCCCCTTGGAAGGCACCAAGCAGATAGGAGAACAATTATTGGAAGACATCCTGTCTACCGGTAACTTCGGGCAACATGATAACCGCATCAAGCCACGCCCCAAAGGATATTGGGCAGGAAAGTGGTACACCTTCTGCCGCGCCACCCGACGCTGCAACGAACTGCGTCAATTTGCACCGTACGAAGCACTCTGGTATCCCGTGACTCTGATAGGGGGAACGATAGCTATACAAATAAACCGATCAAAAGGAGTAAAAGACAAGAAAGCAAGGACAAAGAAATAAAAGAACCCGGAAAATAAAAGGAATGAAAAAGCAACAGAAGGACAAAAAAGTGAAAAAGGACAGACGTGAAAAACTTAGGTATATTCGAGAGGTATCTGCCGAACAACGCGGACGTATCCTGCTAAGTTGCCTCACCGGCATTCTGGGCGTGGCCTTTGCCCTAGCCTTTATCTATGCAACCAAACGGGTGATAGACACCGCTACCGGAATAACAGACGACAACCTGACGCATATCGCCGTTCTCACCGTTGTCCTGCTGACTGCCCAATTACTGTGCGGAGCTGCTGACACTTGGATAAGTACCCGTATGCAGATAGAGACGGGCAACGCCCTTCGCCACCGCCTCTTCTCGCGCTTACTGCAAAGCCGCTGGAACGAATTGGAGCGTTTCCATACCGGAGACGTAGTGAACCGGGTAGAACAAGACACCACCGCCATCGTCACATTGCTCACCTCTTCTGTCCCGGCATTCATCGTCACGAGTATACAACTGCTGGCAGCCTTTCTATTCTTCTACTTTTTAGACCCTTCACTGCCATGGCTGATTGTTGCCATCCTGCCCGTCTTTCTATCAGGCAGCCGTTTCTATATGCGACGAATGAAACGCTATACACATGATATTCGGAACAGTGACGGTCGCATCCAGTCCGTCATACAAGAGAGCCTGCAACATCGCATAGTGATTAAAACATTGGAACAAGGCGAACGGCATCTGGACAAACTCGATGACTTGCAAGACATGCTCCACAGCCAAGTCATGGGACGTACCCGTTTCTCGCTTTCTGCCCACATGTTAGTGGCCCTTGCCTTTTCCGGCGGATACCTCACGGCTTTTCTTTGGGGAGCCGTTCACCTCAGCGCAGGCTGTATCACCTTCGGAACGATGACCGCCTTTTTGCAATTGGTAGGAAAAGTCCAGCGTCCCGTGTTCGACCTCTCACGCCTGATACCTTCCGTAGTCAATGCCCTTACCGCCATAGACCGGCTATTGGAATTGGAAAGACTGCCGGCAGAAGCGGATGGTGACAGCATATTCCTCGCCTCTACCCCGGAACTGGAACTGAAAGACGTGACTTTTCGCTACACTCCCGATGACCGTCCGGTATTCAGCCGCTTCTCCTGCCGTTTCCCCGCCGGTAGCTGCATAGCTATAGTCGGAGAAACAGGAAAAGGAAAGACAACGCTCATCCGGCTATTGTTGGCACTGGCAACGCCACAAGAGGGACAGATACTCTTGATACCCGCCAAACATCCACTTGAAACCAGTCATACCGTCTCTCCGCAAACCCGCAAGAACTTCGTATATGTCCCGCAAGGCAATACCCTTTTCAGCGGAACTATCCGTGACAACCTGCTGATGGGAAACCCACAAGCTTCTCAAGAAGCCATATATCAAGCCCTGCAAACCGCCACCGCCGACTTCGTCTTCCACCTTCCCGACGGCGTAGACTCCCCACTCAGCGAACGAGGTGGTGGACTCAGTGAAGGACAAGCCCAACGCATCGCCATTGCCCGCGCTCTGCTACGCCCCGGAAACATTCTTCTTTTAGATGAAGCCACTTCTGCCCTCGACCCCGACACGGAACGGCTGTTAATAAAAAACCTGCGCAGAGACTGCGCAGGCAAAACATGTATCTTCGTCACCCACCATCCGGCAGTAGCGGAGGCATGCGAATCTATTGTCCGATTATAATCAGAGAATAAGCCCCAACGGGTATCTGCCTTTGGTTAACAAACTCAGAACAGCTTCGCAGGATACTCGCCCGCATCCACCAAAGCCTGAATCTTGTCGACTACACTCTGACGGTCTTCGGGATAAGTCACACCGAACCACTTGCTGGTTGTATCAAGCACTTCGCAGGTAGCAGTGCCATCGTTAATCAACTTATCTACCATCAGCGGGATGAAGAATTCGCTTTTCAGGTTCTCCATATTCTTCGGGTCGCTCAAGAAACTCTTGAAAAACTCTGCACTGTAAGCAAAATAATCGGGAGTGAAACCCCAGAAGTTCATGCTGACCGGAGTCGTCTCGGGAGTGGCAGTCCATTCACCGTTATCGTCGATGTACTTCACCTCACCGTCCATGCGCTGAATCTTGGTACGTTCCACTACGGAAGTCAGCAGGTTGTTCGCATCCGTTCCACATAATCCACGGGATACGGTACCGCTCTCGCTCAACGTATTGCCGATGCGGAAGCCTACCATGGAATATACGTTTTTGGAGCCTTCGGGAAGGGCTGCAAGGAATTTACCCATCACCTGGAAGGAATCACGACCGTAGAAATCGTCGCAGTTGATAACAGCAAACGGTTCCTTTATTACATCGGCACCCATCATTACAGCATGGTTGGTTCCCCAAGGTTTGGTACGGCCTTCGGGGCAGGTGAAGCCTTCAGGAAGGTCATCTATGGACTGGAATACCAGTTCGCAGGGAATATGGCCTTCGTATTTGGAAATAATCTTGTCGCGGAAGTCCTGTTCAAAATCTTTACGGATTACGAAAACGAGCTTGCCAAAACCGGCATTGATGGCATCGTAAATAGAATAATCCATGATAGTTTCGCCATTCGGTCCCAATCCGTCCAATTGTTTCAAGCCACCATAACGGCTGCCCATACCGGCTGCCAATAAGAATAAAGTTGGTTTCATATTAGTTATTATTTAAAAAGGTTAGTGTATCACAGTTGATAACGGTTGCAAATGTACAAAAATTTATGGCTGACAGAAGGGAGTTTTAGTTCATTCTTTACCACTATCCGTTCAAAAACGTACATTTAGAACGGATAACCGATGGCAAAATGCAGTGCCATACTATCCTTGAACTTAGGAATATTGTAATATCCCGACTTTCCGGTATCATACGGGTCGTGAAGCCCGATACCCAAATCCAGACGGAAAACAAGGAAGTCCAGGTCATAGCGTAAGCCGAATCCCGTACCCAAAGCAATCTGTTTCGGGAAATTCTTCAAGGTGAACTCACCGTTCGGGCGATTTTCGTCCTTACGCATCAGCCATACATTGCCGGCATCCAGAAACACCGCTCCATGCAAGTCGGCAATCATACGGAAGCGATACTCGATATTGGCTTCTATGCGAATATCACCCACGTGGTTGATATAGGTATATTTCCTATCCGTCTCGGGAGGATAGCCGCCCGGACCTATACTGCGTGCAGAAAAGGCGCGCACACTGTTGGCACCGCCGATATAGAACTGTTCCGTATAAGGTGCGGTCGTAGCGTTGCCATACGACCATATCACCCCTCCGGCAATACGCGAGGCTATCATCTGGTTCTTGTCTATCCGGTAATGGTACCTGAATTCCGAGTTCAGCTTCAAGAACTGTGCAAAAGGTACCCCGAAAAGCTTCTTTCCTTCCTCACTGAACGGCTTGCCGAAAATACGGTAGACGGCAGAAGTCAGGTTACCGGCCGACGCAACGGTGGTCTGCCACCAGATGGGGTTACGCTTGCCGCGCACGGAAGCGTTGTCATAAGTATAGGTGTACTCCATGGCAGGAATGAACTGGTCGCGCAAACTAACGTAGAGTGCCGGATTCTCGGCACGCAACGTATCGAAAGCGGCAGTAGGATTGCGCAGTACATTGAATGTCAACCGGAAAGGAGTTATACTGTGCCTGGAAGTCGATTTGGGCTGGAAGTCATAAGTGACATTACCGCCAAAAGCCAACAGCTTATAATACTTGGCACGGTTCATCTGGTCGGCATATAAACGGAAAGTCGTTGTAGCCGGGAAGTCATACTCACGGTCGCCCATCCTAGGAAACACCACGCGCGGAAAGATAAGCGAAGTGGAGATACCCAGTTCATAACTGTTCATCAAGGAAGAACTTGCCTTGCCCGTCTGCCATTCGTACGAACCGTTCAACTTCACATTCCAGCTTTCACCGCCACCGAAGACATTGTTCTTCGTCACCGTAAAAGCGGCACCCGGTCCCGTCTGGTTATTGCTCTTCATGGTGACATTAAAATCCAACTCCGCATCGTAGGGTTTATCGAGCGCGGCAATGACCCTCACATCCAATGTATCAGACACAAACGCCGTATCACGCGGTATATACTGCATCTCCGCATAACGGAAAATACCGACGCTTGCCAGACGCTCCTGAATACGGGTCTGACGGTACAAACTATACAAACTCTGCATAGAACGCTGGCGGGCAATACCTGCGCTGTCCTGTATCTGACGTTTCCGCCGATAACCTTGATAGTTCAACCAACGGTAAAGCATGTTGGGACGTACCGGAGGTTTGTTGTAGTAATGTATGGTCAAGCCTTTGTAATCCATGCTGTCATTGGGTTCCTGCCCCTGCTTTCCAAGAAGATAGACGGATTTACGCCCCACACGGAACTGCTTCTCGGCTACCTTTGGCATACCGGGAACGGGAATCAAGCGCATCTGGACATGCCCATTGGGAACTATCATGGTATCGGCCTGATAGGTCAGGTAGTCGGGACGGAAATAATAACAGCCCACATTACGCAGCAGGGTACTGATACGGGTACGCTCCCCATCCAAATCAGCCACATTGAATTGTTCTCCCGAACTGATAAGGGAACGTCGGCGTCCCAGCTCCATAATGCGAGTGGTACGCTCGCTGAAACCACGATAATATACCGTATCTATAAAGTAGGGGTTACGCATGTTCACCGTATATTGCAACTTTGCCTTCAGCGAGTCCTTCGGGTCGATAAATGTCTTGTAGCTGACGCTTCCGTTGAAATAGCCATAATCGCGCAGCAAGTTAACCGCCGCCTTCTGGCGTATATCGGGATTCACCGTAGACATAAGCACCGGAGTGGCGGCAAATTTATTGAATATCCACTTTCCGAATCCCTTCTCATACTTCTGGAAACCATTGTAAATCCACAGTCCGAAAGGAAAGGGATAGCGGATAGTAGAGCTTCCCAGCAACGAATTGTTCGGTGCCGTAGCAAGGGCGGCTTCCACCTCTTCCATAGCAATCTCACCAACAGACGTTTCACTGCGGTTCAATACAATCATCGGCTTTTGGCCGGTATAGAGTATCTCCCCCTCGGGCAAGTGCTTCGTGGTGGAGCAACCTGCCAGAAATATCAATCCTGCAATATATAATATCAGTCGTTTCATATCACATTCCTACTTTTTCATATCGCTGATTTCAGCCTCCGGTTTTATCTTTTTCTTCCTGAAGATGAAGAGTTCACTCAATCGGTCCATCTTCCGGCGCAGCACAAGGCCGACACCCGTTTCGGTTATCTCACCGTCGAGTATGCTTTCGTAGTTTTTATTATGGAATACACGGACATATCGAGTACCCGACGCATCAAGACGGTATTCCAGCGATATATTGTCAATGAATGATTCCGCATCGTTCGTGGCATTGGCCCCGGTGGACACTTTTCCACCGATGACTATCTGTACACGGTCGTTGAAGAAACGCTGGGAATAACGGAAACTGAAGTCTTTTTGCGTGTCGCCCGTTTCAGCAGAGGTACGGTCTTCCACACCTACACTGATATTGGCACCTTTTATACCTCCCGCCAAGGAGTTTATCTGGCTCTGAAGCACTGAGTTCAAGGCAGCTCCCATTGACAAACCTCCTCCTTTGGCACCACTGTTCAAGTAAATACCCGTGGCAAGCATGGCAATGGCCTGCTTGCTACGCTCTTCTGCACCCATTGCCTGCAGCTCATTCTCTACTGCGGCATCTTCGGGCGCCGAAATATCGAATATCAAATCGGGAGCGTCAAGCCTGTTCTTGATGGAAATGGAAACATCGAAGTTCACCATGCGCGAACCGTCCCCGTCACCATCGGCCACAGAAGCACGCATACGTTCCGTAGCCTTCAGACTCAGCGTAGGATTCATAATATTCCCCCGCCAATCCACATAACTGCCGGGATTGAACTGGAACTCCTTCAACGGGATGATAGGCAGCGAATATTTCATGACGCCACCCGAAAGGGTATAGCGTCCGGTAAGGCTCATATCCCCTTGGGGAGTATACTGCATATTCAAATCACCGCCACCTTCCAGTTCGATGTATTTGCTGCGGTCGGGACTCAAGTCAGCACGAAGACGGACAGCATCGTCAATATGGACGGACATATACATTTCCAATCCTCCCAAAGACATGGCAGGAACCTCATCCGCTTTTACCGACGTCGTATCGGTGAACGAGGTAAAGGTAACCAGCCCGCTGAGACGGTCTTCCACCGTTAAAGGGGAATCGGTCAACACGTAGGTTACGTTGGTATTGCCCAGCAAATTCATGTTTCCACGCATCGTGAGCCCGTCAAGCGGCCCCTTCACCGTGGCATGCAAGTCGACGAACACCTTTCCATACACCAGACTTTCGCGAGTACGCGGTGCATCCAGCAACGTATAGTTCTCTGCCAGCAGATTGAGGTTGGCAGTAGGACGCTCCATATTCCGGAAATCAACCTTACCGTCAATCGTAAACGGATTCTTGCTGGTGGTATAAATGGCAAACTTATCAAATATCAACTGATTGTCCTTTATCTGTACCGGACGGTTGTCGAACCAGTAACGTGCTCCCGCCTGGCGTGCATAGACAGACACACTGTCCAAAACAATATCACCATGCATTTGAGGCTTGTCCAGCGAACCATAAATATAAAGCCCTCCATCAATATCTCCGGTAAAGGCCACCGTTTGGTCAGGGATGAATGCATTGGCCATCTTCAATGGAAAATGCTCGAAACGGGTGGACACTTCCAGGGTATCCTTTCCGTTCTTCTGCGTCAAGATACCGTCGGCGGTCATCACTTCTTCATTATCATATGTAAAATAGGTATTCAGATAGTGCGTATTCTTGTCGCCCGGCAACCAGGTAGCCCCCAGGCCGATGTCTCCAACCGGTTGGCGTTCGTAGGTCAGTTTCTCTACATTGGCTTCGGCGGACACCTGCAGGGAAGTGGCAGTCTGTATATAATTTGCTTCGGCGGAGAACAATCCCGTAAGCCGGGGCATATAAGGAAGTACCTCCGTAAGTTCATCCAAGCGCAATCGGCTCAGTTCTACGTTTATATTCTGCAAGGAAAGGGTATCATTCTTGTCGGATTGCATACGGAAACACAGACCATCGTCGCTGTCCATATCAATATTGGCATAGACGCGCATATTCTTATGCAGATAAATCCAGTTACTATTGTCCGCAAAGTGGAATTTACGGAAAGCGATAATCGGCTCGGCAGGAATAAGGTTCAGCAGCACACCATTACCGCGACCGTGTCCTTCGGTCAACGGACGGGCATTAATACCGAATAGAACACCGGTCTGCCCTTTTCCATTCACATAATCCACAGTCAGTTCCGCATCTTCATTACGGACTTCACCCGTCAGTGTGCTACGGAACACAAACTGCGGGTTCTTGGGACCGTTTATGACACCACCTTGCAACTTCATGCGGGCAGTATCCTGCTTCACTGTAAAAAATATCGTATCGAGCTGCAAGGAGTCCATGCGCAATCCGTGAACAGCTGTACGTCCATTGATGCCGACTTGCGGAGTAAATCCGAAGCTCAGTTTGAAATCATTATAGGAAATACCCTTTGCAGCCAGGAAATAGCTGACGGGATTCTGGTTACCGGCTTCCAGATGCATGCCCGCTGAAGGAAGGACTTGGCGCAAAGCGGCATGGTCCAAACGCCGTTCATCAATCTGCTTTGTCAGGATAGAGACAAATTTATCCGACTGTTCCATCAACTTCTTCAACGTGCTGTGAGCGCGGAAACGCAGATTCAAGTCACCGGCATCAAGCCTCAACTTGAGAGAATCATGACGTGCCTCCGCTCCCATTGTAAAGGCAAACGGGTGTTTCAACGGTCGGGGCACCAAACCCAGCTTATGCAGATTCACCTCTTCCACATTTAAATCCAAAGCGCCATCCAGATAGCTGCGGTCAAGACGCATATCCGCATTTCCCTGCATCTTGAGAAGGACATTATCGCTGGCAAGACGGACGGTAGCAACGGATGACTTGAGTCCGGCATGCACATCTACACCGGAAATGTCCCAATGGCCATACTGTAGTTTTTCCAAGGAGGCATTCAAAGCGGCCACAGTTTTTCGTGATGCCACATCCACCCCTTGCCCCTTAGCGGACATCTTTGCCGTAAGAGTATAGATAGAGTCCTTGGGCAGGAAGTGATGCACCTGCAAGTTGTTGATGGCAAGGTCGGCATGGTAGGCTTCCGTAGCAAGATTATAGGCGGCGTCCAAATTCAAGGCGCCTTCCTTCTCCTTCAGTTTCAGGGCGGCAGTGCACTGCGCCCCCTCCATACCGAGACGTGCCGCAAGGTGCATACTGTCCGGCACAATGATGGAGCCATCGGGAGCAATGTCAGCTAGTCCGGTCAGAAAGTTCAAGTTCTGCGTATGCATTTCGAAGTCCATGCTTCCATTACGTTTCACACTGTCGGTCAAGCTCCAGAATTCTCCTCCCCCACTCAACGAAAAGGCTCCGGGCAGCTCAGCCGTAAAACGGGAAATCTGCATCTGCTTCAGGTTTCCTTCCGTACCGGCATGAATCACCAACGGACGGAACGGATAGGCTTCCTTGAAAGCTTCCGGCAAGCCACCGGCAAAAAGCAGTACATCCTGTTTGCCGATACGGGCATTGAAACGGGCTGTCAGACGGCCGGTGGTAGGTATATTTATCAGTTCCCAGTAAGTCTGTGCCGTAAGGTTCATCTCACTATGAGGTGTCAGCAACTTCAAAGAAGGGATACGGATAACGGTAGAATCGGCAAACAACCGCCCGGTCAGGGAAGTTACACTCAAACCGGAACGCTCATACATGGAAAATTCCCGGATAACGGCATTCATATCTCTGCCGTAGTACATCACAGAATCAATGCCCAGGCGAATGTCGCGAAGAGCAATGTGCGAGGGGTCGAAGCCTATCGCACTCCCCGGGCCACCGGTATCATAATTGACAGAAGTTCCAGTCAGCAGGAATTTTCTCCAGCCATAGAACTGGTGTTTCAGGTCGGCAGCAGCGTCCGCAATCTCAGCATCTCCTATATGGGCTTTCAGCCCCATGGAGTCCAATGGCATCTGTAAATCGACCGAGACGTTCTTCAACTTCAGAGTATGGAGTGTGACTTTCCAGTTTAACGCAGTGTCAGTAGTGTCCTTGGGAGTCTCAGTGGTATCTGCAAGCATCACCTGCACATGGGTATCGCTCAATTCTATATTATTGAGGATGGCATCTTCTTTTGTAAGGTCTATGCCATGGCTTTCGAAAAAGAAATGCCCCAGTACTCCTTTGATGCACATACCTTCCATTAAATTGGAGGAGTTGACAGCAACTTGTTTCAAGGTAATGTCATCCACCTCCACTTTCCCTTTGAGTAAAGGCCATGCCTGTACCCGTACGTTCAAACTTCCAAGATTCAGCAAGGTATCGGGATGCTGCACATCAACAGCACTGTCGGCAGGCTGTACCACCAATACACCGCGGACCAACAAATTCAAAGGAAAGCGAAGGTCAATCCGCTCCACGGATATGTCCATACCCGTAGCACCTGATGCAATTGCCGTAGCCTGCTTCCGTATCAAATTCTGTACGGGAGGCACATAAAGCAATATCATCAATATTATAAACAGTATAATAGGAGTAAGCAACACCCACAGTGCTGTTCTCAACCATTTTCTTCTCATCGGAACGTCAATCTTTCATCGTATTTAAAAGTCCTACAAAGTAAACAATTTCTTTCGACATTTGGTTCCCGATAGAGAAAAATCATGTATTCTTCTCTGTTCCCCCATTACGGAAAAGCTGTTGCCTGAGTAATGACATCCTCTATCAAAACGAGGGCGGCAAGGGCGTGTTCTTTCAACTCTCCGGTAAAAGGCACTCCATGAGAAGTTTCCAACAGTTTCAGCAATGCAACCAGTTCCGCTGCTCCAATTAAAGTAAAGAGGGGAATCATTTTGTGGGAGACAGCAGCCATCTCGTCCACATCCTCATTCTCCACAGCCTTCTGCAAACGCTCCGCATTGAGGCGGGTTTCAGCCACAAAACTTTCCAGAATGGACTTTGCCGCCTCGGGGTCATCGACCGAAAAAGCAGTGAGCGAAGAGAATTTATACCCCGGGCAAGCCGAAGTTTCCGAAACTTCCATAACCTCCATCCCTTTGTCCTCCATATTCAATTCATGTAGCAATTCACTGACGGTAAACGGCTTATGCAGGCATCCGGCAAATCCATGCACCGTAAATTCCTCACGCTGCATGTCACTGCGGGCAGTGACAGCAATCACCGGAACAGACTGTGCCTGCGGTATGTTCGAAGCACGAAGCAGTTTCAGTAAATCAAAACCATTAATAGCAGGCATCTGCACATCAGTAAGCAGAACATCAAAGGTTGCAGTGCGCAAGGCATCCAGCAGTTCATCCAGTTGTAAACAAGAGACAGAATTTATACCACTCTGCTGAAGCATGGCGGCAGTAAGGGTAAGCTGAATACGGTCATCATCGATAAGGAGGACATTCTTCAGTGAAGAATGAGGAACGGGGAATGAAGAATTGCCATTCGGCGTGGCAGCACATCCCGATTCTTCATCCTTCATTCTCCGTCCTTCACTCCTTACGGGATAGATAGGAATATATATGGTGAAAGTGCTTCCCTTGCCTGGCACACTGTCTACATCAATCGTGCCTTCAAGCAACTGTACCAGCATACGGACAATGGAAAGTCCAAGTCCAAACCCCTCTTTACCCTGAGCACCCGGTAAGCGGGTAAACTCCTGGAAGATACGTTCCCGGTCGGCAGGTTCCATACCTTTACCGGTATCAGCAATGGCAACTACCAGTCGACGGTCCTCGTAACGGGCAGTCATGGTAACACTGCCTTGGTCCGTAAACTTCACGGCATTGGACAGCAAATTGTTGATAATCTGGCGCAGACGCAAGGGGTCGCAAATATAGGTACCGCCCAGCTCCGGGGCAATGTCGCAATGAAGCGCCAGTCCTTTGGCAGCCGTAAGTGGTTCAAAACTGACGTGTATCTCTTCAAGCAGGCGGGAAGGATGAAAGGTGACCCGGTTGATTTCGGCCTTGTTCAAATCAAGACGATGGAAGTCGAGCAAATCAACTACCAGCTTCAGCAGATGTTCCGATGAGGTTTTCATATTGTCCAGATAGAACCGCTGACGCTCATCCACCGTCAGACGGGAAAGCAAGTCGGCATAGCCCATAATAGAACCGAGCGGAGCTTTGAAATCATGGGTAATGGCAAGCATCAGTTTTTCACGGACAGCGAGTAAATCCTCGGCACGACGACGGGCCTCTTCCAACTCACGGCGGTAACGGTTGCTTCGGGTTATGTCGCGGCCGATGATAATAAGAAAAAAAGCGGAAAGCAACACCGCACCTACGGCAATGCCACTGATAATTTTGGCCGAACGGCGTCGGACCGCTTGTTGATACTCGGCTTCCGTCCGTGCACGCAGCAGAGTTTCCGTCTCGTAATCTTTCAGCAAACTGTCAATACGAGCGGTCAGCATATGGTCCAAGCGTTGCAGATAGCGTTTACGTCGCTGTATAACAGTGTTTACAGCTTTTTTCTGCTGGGCCACGGCACGCAGTTTCTCATGCAAAGAATCGGCCGGATTATAAGGTTCAATCACCGTATCCGTTGCAAATTCAAGGGAGGTCTTTACCTGGATAGCCGTATCTTTCTTTGGGGGGACAAACACTTCACCCAAACGACGGAAAAACCCCTTCTTCCGAGGGCGTGTCACGACGGTATCCCGATGTGTAATGATACGGTGCTGCACACGCTGCTGGGTCACTACCGAGTCCTGCTGGGCAATTATCTGCTCAATGTCACTGGTGGATACCATGCTGTCATTCGCCTCACTCAGCGTGCGCAGCATTTTTATCGTATTAGTATCCTTCTCGCGTATCAAGGCAAGCACGCTGTCTGTCCATTGTACATCGCGGTCATCAGTAAGAATAAGGTTCTCCATTTCCCGGTGTACGAAAAACAAGGAAAAAAACAATACCGCCAGCAACAAAGTGTAGCCTACGGCAATCTTTACTTTGGAGACATTATTCATACTATCAAATCCTTTCCCTGGTCTGTTTACGGAACCTCAACCACAGCATCACTCCCGCACTGGTCAGTCCGAACGGGAAAGCCATCCAGACTCCCGTCAGCCCCCAACCGAAAACGAAACCGCAAAGGTACCCTACGGGCAAAGATATAATAAAATAGGATATAAATGCAATAATCATCATCGGTTTCACATCCGAGATGCCGCGCAGGGCATTGGCAAAGTTAATCTGCAACCCATCGCCGAACTGGTAAATCAAGAACGGGAAGAAGAGAGCGGCAACCATGCCGGACACTTCCGCATTGTCCGTAAACCATCCACCTACTTGACCGCGAAGTGCAAAGACAATACTCAGCAACACCACTTCCATACAAAGGATAATGTGGAAACCTGCATACGCCGAACGGCGCACATTCTGTCCGTCTCCCTGCCCTTTAAAGTTACTGACACGCACGGCAACCGCCGCCCCCATACCGTAAAACATCATAAAGGTAAACTGAGAGATAGTAAGCATTATCTGATGCGATGCCAGGGCAAGTGTCCCCAGCCAGCCCACCATGACGACGCTCAGACTGAAGGAAGCGGTCTCCATACCCATCTGCATACCCACGGGCCAGCCCAGTGCATTGAGCTTCCTGAACATCGGCATCGACCACCCCAGCCGCATGAAGCCGAGCCTGTAACGGATAAACCGGCGGCCGCGAAGCACAATCGCCGCAAAGACCACCACCATCACAATGCGGGAGAACAAAGTGCTGATACCCGCACCAAGCAGTCCCATCTCCGGAAAGCCCAGCTTTCCATTGATAAGTATATAGTTTCCTACGATGTTAAGCGCATTCCCTCCGAGCAGAATCCACATGGCCGTCTTGGTATCGGTGATGCCGTCCGTAAACTGTTTGAAACCGTTGAACAGCATGACAAAGACCAGTGAAGCAAGCAACACCAGATAGTAAGGCTTGATTAGAGGCAACAATTCTCCGGGCTGTCCCAGCCGCTCCACATTGAAATAGAGAACAGCCATGACAAGAGTCAGCAACAAAGCCACCAGCACATTGGCAACCAGGCTACACCGCAACGCCTGCCCTGCCTCGGCAAAGCGGCGGTTACCGTAGAAGCCCCCTACAACCGGTGTCAGCCCGTAGCTGAAGCCCGTACTGAAAATAATGCAAAGAGTAAACAGATTGTTTACGAAAGAAGCGGCACCCAGTTCCTCCGTGCTGTGATGCCCAATCATCAGCGTATCGGCAAAACCAAGCACAATGACTCCCAACTGCCCCACCACAATGGGTAGCCCCAGGAGAAGCAATGCTTTGTAGTGCTGCTTATACGTATCAAATAATTTTTTCATACTAAAGGTTTTCTTTTTGGTAATAAAGCACAATCCCGTTTTCATCGCGGAAGGTCTGTTGGGCGACCCTATGAAGCTGTTCTGCCGTCACAGAGCGGTAATTGTCCACTTCACGGTCTATGTCTTCCGCCTGCCCGGTCAGTTCAAACCAGGCAAGATTCGTGGCAACATTCAGATAATTGATGTTGCCGAATATCTGTGTAGACTCAAACTTGTTCTTTACTTTCTCCAATTCTTGTTCTCCAACAAACCCGGATTTCAACTCTTCCAACTCTTTCCGGACAGCAGCCTCGGCTTGTTCCAAAGATACGCCTGCAGATGGTTTTCCACTGATATGCAGCAGGCCGGCATCCCGTGTACCGGAGATATAGGCATCGAGACTGGAAAAGAGCTTTTGCTCCTGCACCAGCCTGCGGGTCAAGCGACTGGAACGTCCATTGCTCAGAATATCCGACAGAATATCGAAGGCATAATAATCGGCATCCTCACGGCTGCACATGTGATAAGCCATGAACAAAGCATCCAGAGGAACATTCCGTTCCACCGTCTGCCGGCGTTCCGCCGTCTGTACAACTTCTTGCGGTAATTGCCTTACGGGCACATTCCTACGGGGAATGGGAGCAAACCATTTTTCTGTCAGCCTAACCGTTTCTTCCCACGAAATATTTCCGGTAACGGCCAGCACTGCATTATTAGGTGCATAAAAACGAAAAAAGAATTCCTTTACCTCGTCCAGCGTGGCATTGGCAATGTGAGAGAGGTCTTTCCCGATAGTAGGCCAGCGATAAGGATGCGTTTGATAAGCCAAAGGACGAAGCAGATGTCCCACATCACCATACGGCTGGTTCAAGCAACGTTGTTTAAATTCCTCCATCACTACCACACGCTGCACTTCAAGACTTTGCTCACTGAATGCCAGTTCCAGCATGCGGTCGGACTCCAGCCAGAAGCCGATTTCCACATTCGATTTTGGAACCGTCAGGTAGTAATTGGTAATATCATTATTGGTCCATGCATTATTCTCCCCGCCTGCCAATTGCAAAGGAGCGTCATAATCAGGAATATGCACCGAACCTCCGAACATCAGATGCTCGAACAGATGGGCAAAACCCGTATGCTCGGGATGTTCGTCACGGGCACCCACATCATAAACAATATTCAAGGCAACCATCTGCGTGCTGGTGTCCTCATTGTGCACCAACCGCAGACCGTTGTCAAATATCTTTTTGTTTATCTTCATAAAATGGAATGACAGAATCTATCATCAATCTATCACCGTCACTTTTTTAATAACCACATCCTCTTCGGGCCGGTCGTTACGGTCAGTCTTGACCTTCTGTATTTTATCAACAATATCCATACCTTCCAGCACTTCACCGAACACGGTATATGCACCGTCCAAATGTGGAGTACCGCCCACGGTAGTATAAGCCTTCACCTGCTCGGGGGTAAACTTGAACTCCGGTTCCTTGGCAACCTGAGCCTCTGCCTGCGCAATCAAGGAATCTTGCAAATCCATCAGACCGTCCTGGTCATTATTCTTGCGCATCTTGTAGATTTCCTTCATGTGTTTCTGCGCCAACGCGTTGAAAGCATTGTTCAAGCGCATCTGATTCATCTGCTGTTCCATCCCCAGCAAGGTAGAGTCATTATACACTTTTCCGGTCACAATGTAGAACTGGCAGCCGGATGATGCCTTGTCAGGGTTCACCTCATCACCCTGGCGTGCAGCCGACAAAGCACCTTTTTTGTGAAAATACTTCGGATAAACAAATTCGGCAGGAACGGTATAACCCACGTCGCCTGCCCCCAGCATCTTGCCTTTCGGAGCCTTCTTCGATTCCGGGTCACCTGCTTGTATCATAAAGTCCTTGATGACACGGTGGAACAGCGTACCTTCATACGTGCCGTCTTCCACCAGCTTGATAAAGTTATCACGATGTTTCGGGGTTTCATTATACAGTTTCACGGTGATGTCACCCGCACTTGTTTCAATCTTCAGCTTCGTTTCTTTTTCCATATCTTCCTCTTTCTTTTGTCCCGGCTTGCAAGCAGTCAGACCGCAAACCAGTATAGTTAATAATCTGTCTCTTATACACATCTCCGAGCCCACGAGACC
>ENA-OYXY01000439-OYXY01000439.1-human-gut-metagenome-genome-assembly--contig:-NODE-439-length-20575-cov-22.760039_pt1 | contig 20575 bp, 18 predicted proteins | sample MGYA00244058_ERZ653438 | MGnify/ENA primary metagenome ERZ653438 (study PRJEB26926, sample SAMN06165026) | human gut metagenome | biome: ENVO:00009003; feature: ENVO:2100002; material: ENVO:00002003... | reverse complement strand
GGCAAGTTGTACAAGATAGAGTCTGATGCCAATGATGCAGGGCTCACTACTGAAGAGCGTAAGGAAAAACGTATCCATGAGTCCTATCCGCTGATACTTGAATTTGAAAAGTGGCTGCAGGATGCTTATCTTAGAGTACTTCCTAAAAGCCGTATGGGTAAAGCCATCGAATATACTTACACGCTCCTTCCAAGACTTTCCAGATACGTAAACGACGGAAGAATCGAAATTGATGACAACCGCATAGAAAATGCCATAAGACCTTTGGCTTTGGGAAGAAAGAACTATCTGTTCTGCGGCAACGACGCATCCGCATACAGGGCTGCCATCGTGTACTCACTGATTGCCACCTGCAAATCAGCAGAAGTAGACCCTAGAATCTGGATGGAAGATGTCCTGAGCAAAATTCCATATTATGAGAGGGATGAGAAGAATATGGAAGAACTTCTACCACGTAATTGGGCAAAATCCAATCAAACTTGTTCCGAATAGATACTATTAGTTCCGAATCGACTACGAATAGCACCGATTCGGAACTAATTCACAAAATTTGCAACGTGGTTTACCGAATGCTTACGAAGGACGGAAGGTCAGTAACCGTATTGTCAGCATTGACCGTCATTATGTACGCCCAATAGTAAGAGGCAAGGAAACGAAATCCGTCGAGTTCGGTGCGAAGGTCAACAACATACAGATAGACGGCATATCGTTCATCGAACACGTCTCGTTCAAGGCGTTCAATGAGGGCATACGCCTGAAGGACTGCATCCGCATGCAGCAGAAGCTCATGAACGTGAGGGTAAGATGCGTGGCCGCCGATTCCATATATGCCAACAATGCAAACAGGAAGTTCTGTACAAAATATGGAATCTCCACATCCTTTGTACGTAAGGGAAGGTCCGCTAAAGACGAACAGATGAGAAGGATACTCAGAAGTGAACTCTCAAAGGAGAGGGCCACCCGGCTTGAAGGCAGCTTCGGCACCCAGAAGCAGCATTACTCGCTCTCAAGGATAAAGGCACGGAACAGGAAGACGGAAATCCTGTGGATTTTCTTCGGAATACATACGGCAAATGCCGTACTGATGATTGACAAGATCAGGAACAGGACGGTTAAAGCGGCATGACATGATTTTACTGACAGAATCAGAAGAAGCCGGCAGACTTCTTCCGAAACGTCATGTCCCTACCGCATAGAATTATATGAGAAAACATGAACAACTAACACAAAAATGGCATATAAAGAGATTATCCTCTATTCTCTTTATATGCCATCTTACTTTTTAGGGACATTTAAATCCCAGCTAAATTTCACACCCCGCATTTACTGAATATCCCTAATTACTATGGTATCATTGACAGAGACAAGGCAATAATGTTCCTGCATCATCCTGTCCTTGGTAAAAAACTTTGGGAGATCACAATGGCAATGCTGGCGATTGATGAGAAATCGGCTGATGAAATTTTGGGTGGAATAAATGCCTTGAAATTTTGCTCATCGATGACTCTATTCAATGCTGTCTTTCCGGATAACATATTTGCGGAAGCATTGCATAAATTTTACGACGGTAAAAAGATGAGCGCACATTGGAGATGCTGAAAGCCGACAACAGTGAACAATTTGTAGATGGAGGTATCATAGGGGCTATAATCGGAGATGTTGTCGGTTCTTTTTATGAATTCTATAATTGCAAGTCAACTAACATTGCCTTATTCACAAGTGGTACTACATTTACGGATGATACGGTGATGACCATCGCAGTTGCAGACTGGCTTTTGAGCGGTGTGCCGTTGCAAAAGACCATGCCTGATTGGAGCATAGAATACCCGAACAGAGGATATGGGGAATGTTCTATGAATGGCCTTTTTATAGCAAAAATAAAGAACCTTACAATAGTTTTGGAAATGGTGCAGGTATGCGCGTAAGCCCATGTGGGTATTTCGCTAATTCACTTGAAGAAGCCCTTGACCTCGCCAAACAATCAGCCGAAGTGACCCACAATCATCCTGAGGGTATCAAGGGTGCCCAGGCTATAGCAGCCGCGATATTTTTAGCGCGGCAACATAAGTCCAAGGATGAAATCCGAGAATATATTGAACGGACTTTTAATTACAACCTCCACCGGACTTGCGATGAGATCCGACTGGCATACAGATTTGACGAAACCTGCCAGGGCTCTTGCCCCGAAGCGATAATCGCTTTCTTGGACAGTCACGACTATGAATCGGCAATACGACTGGCGGTATCGCTTGGTGGAGACAGTGACACGATTGCCTGTATGACAGGAGGCATTTCCGCAGCTTATTATGGTATTCCGGCATGGATAGTCAAATACGTTGTCACGGAATATTTACCTCAAAACATAAGGGATATTATTGGTTGTTTTGATGAAGCCTGTACTGACCATAAGCATGAATCCAGTTGATTGTAGCAAAGAGGTTATCTTACCTAAGTTTAAGTTTAAGATAACCTCTTTTGTCCATTTTACTCAAACCAGTCCGGATTGCTTTCCTTCAAGACTTCAATCAGTTCCTTGTCCAGCAGTAGAAGATTCTGCGGCTCCGTGAAATAGAACACCTCGTCGTAGAGGTCTTCCGCTTCCTTGCTAGCAAAACCTTCGTTCACATCCTCGAAACTGCCCGGCTGTAAGGCTTCAAGCAGTTCGGTTGAACTAATCAACAATTCTTCTCCGTCGATTGAATCGACGATACGGCAGATGTATGTCTTGCCGTCAAATTCCAATTCTTTTGTTCTCATATTCGATTTATTTTAATGGTATATACTTTCCGTGTTCATTGAGATATTCCATGATGCACTTCGCCTCCTCATGCGATGCCCTGTTGCGGTCATCGTAACGGCGGCTGTCGTCTGCCATGACCTTGAGGCACTCCCGGATAAGCCGGTAAAGGCTCTGCTGATTTGTCGGGTGCATGCCCGGGATAGCCGCAGCGAATTTTCTGGGGTCGAAACTGTAGCTGTTCACCGCCATCTCCCACTCCTTTGCGAGTCTGTACTCTTTCGATTCCTGAATATTTCTGTCCATAGTTTTGATTTTTAATAATTCTCATTACATATCCCATCAAGTTCCTTGACTATGCTTGATACACTTTCTCCTGTCAATCCTTCAATGTCATACAGCAAATCCAACAGAAAACGATATGCCTTGTCTCCAGCTTCTGTAAATTCTCCTGTACTGTCGAAAGCGTCACCGACACATCCAAGCCCTTGTAACAATTCTTCCAATGTTTTCATCTTTTTGAATTTAAGTTTTTTCTTCCCTCTGTTCGGCATCCTGCAACCGGAGCCGCTTCGGGTTTTACGGTGCAGGGAGAGGCCGCCGGATAAGCCATTCCCGATGTTTTTTCCTGCCAATTACTCTTGCCCCGGCAAGGAAGAATTTGCAGGAAATCCATTTCAAAACGGAGGGAACAGGCGCGGCAGCCTACATTCGCACCGTAGAAAACCCGTGCGGTGACGGCATGGAGGTTGAAACATGGAAAGACTCAAAACGATATAAAGGGAACGAGCCTTGTGAGGCAAGGCTTTGGAAAAGGTCGGCAGGCGGTTAGAAAGGGATAGCAGCGGCATGGTGCCGCCGTCGCACCTTGTGGCTTTCACTAAAAAAGGCATGACCGACGCACCACATAACACAACAGTATGCAGGACGGATTTCTCCGCCCTGCTTCTGAACTGAATTATGGAAAGGTCAAGCCGCTACATCTTCGGCTTGTGGCGTTTCATCGGGTTGCGGTTCTTCCTGCTGCTCCGCTTCCTGCCTGGCCTTGTCCTGCACCATGAGGACTGCTTTCTTTTCCTCGATGCGCTGGTGGCGTTTCTCATAGACTTCATCATAACCCTTTCGGATTTCGGCAAGCGTTTCGGGCATGTGCTTCTCCGCAAATCGGAGCAAGAGAGTGGCTGCGGCATCGCTGGCCGGTGCGTCTTGGAACTCGGAAATCAAGAAGTCCCTGCGGATAACGGCTTTCGCCTTGCCATTCAGGTTTTCAATGATACGCAACTTGTCCTTGTCGGAAAGGTAGTACACATTCTCGTCCTCAATGCCTACGGCTGCGTAATGCTCCCTGCGGAGATATGAAAGGAGGAAGTAATAAATCATCTTGTCCTCGTCAGCTCCGAACTTGGTATCTGTGGCATCCACCTCTAAAATCCGCTTCTTGGTGTCTGCAACGGTCTTTTCAAGGGCGATTTCCTTATTGCGCTTGTCCTGCTTTTCCAGTTTCTCAAGCGGAGTAAGTTCTTTCTCCTTTGTCGATAATGTGCCGTTTGACGTATTCGTTGCGGAGTTCTTCACATGACCGAGAAAGAGGTCTTTGTTACCGATAAGAACATAGAGCGATATTTCCCCCTCTTCACTTCGGCGTAATATGTCCTCGCATTCAGCCTTGTAATCTTCCTGCTCCTGCTCGAAGTCCCTTTGGGCTTCTTCGTATTCTTCCGTGGTCTCGTAATCTGCCGCTTCGGGTGCTTCGGGCAGTTCGGGATAGTCCTCATGGCGGCATGATAATCTCTCCACCTCGTAGCCAAGTTCCTCAAGCCGCTTGACAGTCGTGTCGTTGTAGGTGTAAAAGATAGAATAAGCAAGCGAAGCGGTAGGATGGTCTGCCAACATCTGCATGGCCTTTTCCACAAGATAGGCTGCATTCATGTCCTCAAGGCATTTCCTGTTGGCACACTTTCCGCAACTGCCCTCGCAAAACAACATCATGTTGTTGGTGTTGTGCGGGCAGGACTTGCAGAGGGTCTTGTCAAAGGAATAGCGGTCAAGGTCAGTTGTATAATCACTTTCTATACGTTTCGCCACATCTACGGCTTTCATGCCACGCCAACTGCCGTATATGACTCCCTCTTTCAGATGCCTGTCGTACACCTCACTCTGTATGTCCTCACCATATCGGCAGATTTCACTTGCCACACTGATTGTGATTTCGTCCGTTTCTAAAAGGGCTGCGATTTCGGGTATCAAAGTAGCAAACTTAAGGCGTGTGCGGATATAGTCTTCCGACTTGCCGAACTGAACAGACAATGAATGCACATCGTGCCGTCCGCTCTCTATCAGTTTTTGATATGCGTTCGCTTCCTCTATGGGGGTAACGTCCTTGCGCTGCAGGTTTTCCGTGACCGCCATTTCCTCGGCTACCCCGTCCGACACTTCGTATATGACTGCCGGGACGGTTTCCAGTCCTGCCATGAGCGATGCACGGTATCTGCGTTCGCCAAAGACAACTTCAAAGCGATTTTCACCAATGGGGCGTACACCTATGGGCTGCAAGACACCCTGTTGCCGTATGCTCTCGGCAAGTTCGGCAAGGCTCGCCTCGTCAAAGGTCTTGCGTGGGTTGTAATTACTCGGCTGAATGTCTGCCAATGCTACTGATACGATGTTCTTTTCTACTGACTTCATGTCTGTTGCTTCCATAATTCAAAAAATTTAATTTGTTAATAACTTGTTTTTTTATTTTCCCTCTTGTCGGTTCTTTTCTGCCGAACCGCCTTTGGGGTTTTATGGATGCAGGTTCCGGCCGTCGGAACAGCTTCATACGGCGGTTTTTCTTGCCAAATTACTCTTTCGCAGAAAGGAAGAATTTTGCAAGAAATGCACTTCAAGCCGACGGATCAAGCGCGACTGCCGACCTTTGCATCTGATAAAACCAATGGCCGGTGACAGCAGGAATGACCAGGAGAGGATAAAGGCCCGGCCGTATAGAAAAGGGAAACGGGTTTGCCGGAGATAGAAACGGTGTGGATGAACGCTATAAATGGGTATAAAAGAATGTGATATTTGACAAATACAAAAGGTAAATTTTCCACAAATCGTATAAAAGGATTGGCGGAACAGGCAGCATATCGGGCAACTCCGATATGCCACCTGAAGAAAATCACAGCGGCGACAGTTCCGCTGCGAATACTTCCGCTTCTGAATAGTCCGAGGCTATCAAAATGATACTGTCCTCTTCGATTTCCTCCGGGACATCCACCACCTGATACACACCGTCCGACAAACCGCCGTCCGGGTCATGCCAGAAAACCTTGTTTCCAATCTTTATAAAATCGTAATTATTCATATCTCTATCATTTCGAGTCGTTCTTATTTTTGTCCGAGATGTAAACCTAAGCCGGCGTACACCATACCGGCAGCGGGTCGATTTCCCTGACTGCCGGATACGGCATATACCATAGTCCAGTCCATACGTCACAGGTGATGCCTTGCTCAGAACGGCAGGTCGTCCTTGTCGTCCTGCGGCATGTCGGCAGGGGGTACGGGTGTGCTGTCCATCGTGGCCGCCATGTTGTCCGGGCTGCCAGCCGAGCTGTCCTTCTTGCCTGTATTGATGAATGCGATGCTCTCCGCCGTAATGGAAAGCTGAATCTGGCTCTCCCCGTTTTTGTCCGTCCACAGGGAAGATGAGAGCGTGCCTTCAACAAGTACCAGCCGTCCTTTGGTGAGGTATTCAGCCAACCGGATGTGGTTCTCCTTGTTGCTTCTTACCTTTACCCATGTGGTGACGTTCTGTCCCTTTGCATAATCGTCAACGGCTATGTTCATAGCCATGAATGAGCCGTGGGCTCCTGCAATCACCTGGCAGTCTTTGCCGATGCGTCCGATAGTGTGTACATGTAACATAATAAAAAATGTTTTGTGGCAAGGTGGTTGGTCCTGCCGTTACCTTTCTTTTATTTTCCCTCTTTTCGGTTCCTTTCTGTCTGAACCGCTGTCGGGATTTTATGCTGCAACCAAAGGCTGTCGGCAAAGCCGCACACGTCGTTTTTTCTTGCCAATTACTCTTGGCAGCCCCGGCTGTCAAGGAAGAATTTGCAAGAAATGCACTTCAAAACGTAAGGGACAGGCGCGACGGCCTATATTTGCAGCGGTAAAACCAGACCGGTGACTGCCAGAAAGCATCCGGAGAAAGCATAAAGTCGCACCGATTATAACTGTACGGACGGCCCTGCCGGGGATAAAAGCAGAGGGAAAGGATGATATAACGGGAGAAACGGCTTGGGCGGGTAGAGAATAGTGGTCTGCCGGGCAAACAGAAAGGGGACTCTTTCCGCCTTGAGATCTGCCGGAATATATGGAGGCCGGCGCAAAGCGGGATGTGTTCCCGTTTGCCCATGCCGCTGTCGGCCCGGAAAGGAAAGATACGGATAAAAGGCGGTATGTGCCAGAACAACGACAAGCAGGATGCCTCATAAAGCGGAATACCGTGTTGTTTCGGCTGACAGGCCGAAGCTCCGGCATGGAGCGGCGTGAAGCGGACTGCCGTTGCTCCGGCACAGCCTTCCGTACCTTGGATTGCAGAGCGGACTGCGGCACAGACATCCTACCTTATATAATATATGGGCGGGAGAAGCCGGATGTAAAGGGTGGAAAGCATCGGTTATAAAAGTCATGCAGCGTAGAAAGGGGGACGGCGCAGACAGCCGTTCAAGACATGACATGAAAATCCCTCTGTCCGGTCATCCTGACCTAACAGAGGGAAAAGGTTAAAATATGAATTAGGGTCAAGCGGCTTTGTCGATGTCTTCCTGACTTGAAAGCGGCGCACGCTCCGCCTCTTTCAGGCTCTCGTCTATCCGCTGCTGAAGATCCCGGCACTCCTGCTTGAGCCGTGCCAGTTCGTCCGCCTTGCTCCACCTGCGGCTGACGATTTCCTGCAAGGTGGGAAACTCGCTTTGCAGTTTCGCTATTTTCTTCCGCTGGGTGTCAATGATGCCCGGTAGCTTGTCTAATGTGGTTTTGGGATATTGCGCCGACTCGACAAACCCCAACGGCAACGCACCCGACACGCCGCAACGGTATTTCAATCCGCTTCTGCCCTCGACATAGAACGTGTTGCGGTCAAATGTCCCGGAAAAGTCGTATTCGCTGCGCACCAGCAGGTTCAGCCCCATATAGCTGCCTATGGTGGCGTATGCTTCGCTGCGGTATGTTTTCGCCATGCGGTGCAGTTCACGCCCGGTTTCTTCTGCCGTGGCTTGCGGCAGGTTCAACAGCAGGGTCGTCCGCTCTCCGGTGTAAGCCGTGATGTATTTCCTATCGGCATTGACCTGGGTGATGAACCGTTCCGCCTTTTCGATTTCCTGCCTGTTGGCAGAAATCTTGTGTTCGGCACGGATGCGTTCTTTCTTGAATATGGCGTGCTCCTTTTCCAACTGCATAATCCTGTTGTCGAGCTTGGCCTTGTTCAACAGGTCGGTATTGCCGGAAAGAATGGCCACGAACTCGGCAAAGTTCATGCCGTTGTCCTCGTCCATGCTGTCCTCGTCGATGCGGCGCACGGCAATCGTGCCGTTGTTAATCTGATTGATGAACATCTGCTTATTTTTCAGTAGGTTGAACTTGTAGGCATCCAAAGTCTTTTCCGTACCGTAGATGACTATATCCACCACATTGCCGCCCCAGAGCTTGACGGTGTTTCCCTTGCGTACCGCCCTGCCGTTGCGCTGCTCCATGTCCGCAGGCCTCCAGGGAACCTCAAGATGATGCACCGCCACCGCCCGCTGCTGGGCGTTCACACCTGTGCCGAGCATGGAAGTCGAGCCGAACAGCACACGCACCCTGCCGCTGTTCATGTCCGCAAAGAGTTTCTTTCTCGCCCTCTCGGTCTGGGCGCACTGGATAAACTGTATCTCGTCCGCCGGAATACCGAGCCGCACCAGTTTGTCCTTGATGTCGGTGTAGATGTTCCACTCATTCGTCTTGTAGGTGGAAAGGTCGCTGAATATGAACTGTGTACCCCGGTTGGCATTGGAACGTACATAATAGTCATATACCGTCCTTGCACAGACAGAAGCCTTGTTGTCCGCATCGTCATGGAACTTGTCTCCGAGCAGTCTCATGTCGAGAGCCATCTTGCGTGCCACATTGGTAGCAACGAGCATCTTCGCTTTGTCGAGGTTGTCCGGTTCGGGGATGTCAAGTCCCAAATCCTCCCATTGTCCGCTATGCGCAAAGGAGACCAGCCGCCCAATCATTTCCTCCTGCTCGATGGTCGGGGCGTATGACAGGAAACGCACATTCTTTTGCGGCACATCGAGGTTAATCATGTCGGCGGTGCGGTAGTCGGTAATCTCACGCAGGAACATCGCCAGTTCCGGCACCTTGATATAGGTACGGAAACGCTCTTTGCGCTTGATTGAGCCTGTCACGTTCAGCTCGTAATCAGCGGTTTTCTTCGTGAATATCGCCGCCCACGCATCAAAACAACTGATGGACTGCTGTCTCAACTCATGAGGACGCAGGTACTTGAACATCACATAAAGTTCGGTCAGCGCATTGACGACCACCGTGCCGGAGAGGAATGTCGCACCGAGGTCATGGCCTGTACGGTGCTGTATGTCACGGATGGCAAAAAGCAAATTCATCGCCCTTTGCGAGCCTTTGGTGTTGCCGATGCCCGCTACCCTCGTGTGCCGTGTCTGAAACATGAGGTTCTTGAACATGTGCGATTCGTCCACAAAAATATGGTCTATGCCCATCGAATGGAAATCCACGGTATCATCTTTCCGCTCATTGATTTTCATCCGCAATTCGGCGAGTTTCGCTTTCAGATTCTCCTGCCGCTTCTCCAGTCCTTTCTGCATCTGCCTGCTGCGGTAGCGCATGGTGGAGTTCTCCAATACCTCAAGGCTGCGCTCCACATCGGCAAGTTCTTCGGAGAAAATCTCCATCATGGTTATTTCCGACTGCGGTATCTTTGCGAACTGGTCGTGTGTCAGGATGATGCAGTCCCAGTTATTGTTTTTGATTTTAGCAAACACCTCTTTTCGGTTGGCAGGCGTGAAGTCTTCCTTGCCCGGATAGAGTAGTTTGGCAGACGGATAAGCCTTGCGGAACGTGTCGGCTATCTCGTGCACGTTGGCTTTCAATCCGACAATAAGCGGTTTCCTAATTAGTCCGAGACGCTTCATTTCGTAAGCCGCCACGCACATTATCATCGTCTTGCCCGTGCCCACCTCGTGCCAGCAGATACCGCCGCCATTCTGCTTAATCATCCAGATAGCATCTTTCTGCGAGGGGTAAAGCTCCTTGTAGGCGAAGTGCTCGAATGAAAGCCCCGGAAAGGTCTGCGCCGAACCGTCATAGTGCGGCCTTACAAAACAGTTGAAACGCTCGTTATAGACCCTTACCAGTTCATCCCTGACCTCCAACGGCTGCCTGTCGAGCCATTCGTTGAACCGCTCCCTAATCTCCTGTATCTTGGTGGCGGCTTCCTGTATGGCTTCCTCGTCCGGCACACGCACCTTGTCGCCGTTGCGATCAATCTCTTTCGTTATCTCCGGCACGGTATCGTGCAAGGCATGGACGAACAGGTCTTCACCGTTGTAATTCCGCACGGAATAGGTGTTGTACGCCGCCGGAGAATAGCCTTTCAGCCTCACAAGGTAGGTGTCGTTCACATCGAAATACATCACCTCGGCTTCCACGCCGAACAGCTCCGCCGCAAAATCGGCGTATATCTTTGTGTCAATCCACCGCTCGCCCATGTTGATGTCAAGCTCCTCGTAAGGTATCGTTTCGGGTATGGCTTCCTCCAACGCCCTCACGGATGCCTCCGTCCATTCCTTTTCGGTGTTGCATAAAGAGGGAATATATGAAGCCATTTCCTTGTGCTTGGCTACGACATTCCCGGCAAGAAACTTTCCTTTATGCTCCCAACATCCGGCAACGGGATTGTAGAAAATCTCCCCTTTGAGAGCTTCCATGACCTCTTCCCAATCCGTGCCTGTGGACTGCATAATGTAGCCCATATCCACCCTGCCGTAGAAATTGAGGCTGCTTGCCAATGCCTCGAACGGTGCCAGTCTTACACCTGTGTCTATCTTTTTGAAAGCCACAGGCTCACGCATGATGTCTGACTTGAAGATGTTGTCGCCGACCTGCATTTCAATGGTATAGACCTCCATGCCCAGACTGTCCTGCATGATGAAATCCCTGTTGTCGTTCTCGTGGAAATATCCCCACTTGGTGACAAAGGCATCATACAGGGTGTTCAGCCTTTCACGCAAAGCCGCCTGTTCCTTTTCTTGCTCCCTCTCTTTCGTTGAAAGTTCGAAATACGCCTCACGGAGCGGCAAGTAGTCCGCCGCCCTCTCCACATTGACCTTGCCCTCGTCCAACGGCACGAAATCCACCGCCGTTTCCTCGTAGTGGCTTGACCTGCGGAACCGGAGCGTTCCTACCTGTCCCTCGAACAGCACTATCGCCCCCTCTTTCATCCATCCGGGCATATCCCCGGTGTATGCCCTCCTGCCTTTGTCCGGCACGGCGGCAACCGCCCCACCGAAAAGCGACATCTGCACAGGCGCATCGTCCTGTCCGATGAAAAGGCTCTTGTGGAAATATCTGTCAAAGTCATATTTAACCAAAGCGGAAAGGTATTGTGCCATTGCCGTATCAGAGCCGAGCCAGTGATGTTTGCGTACATATTTGCCGTATTGGTTCTTCACGATGCGGCTGTCTGTTGTCAGCACGGTTTTCGGCATGGAAAACAGTTTGTTGGCATATTCCGTCATCGCACCGTCCGCATTTACATTTTCCTTTGTGACTTGCAGGAAATATTTCTCCCGGAGCGAGAGGGATGCCTTGTGCGTGTGCTTCTGGAATATGAGCAGGTCGCTGCCCACCTCGATACCGCTCGTCTGCATGAAAAGCGTGTCGGGAAGCCTTACCGCACTGATAAGGTCAGCATGGCTGACAAGGTATTCTCGCACGAACTTGTTGCCCGGCGTGTCGGCTACGCCCCTTGAAGTGACGAAAGCCAGCAGTCCGCCCTCGTTAAGCAGTTCCATCGCCTTGACGAAAAAGTAGTTGTGTATGGTCTTGGTGGCCTGTTCGTAAATACCGCCTTTCTTCCAAAAATCCGTATCGAACACACGGAAATTGCCGAATGGAATGTTGGATGCAATGACATCGAATTTCCGATGCTCCAGCTCCTGCCTGTCTATTGCTTCAAACCCTCCTGTCATGGTGGTTGCTTCATCATGCAAAAGAGAAAGCACAAGCCCGGTAATGATGTCCTTTTCAATGGCGTAGCTGTGTGTGCCGCCCATAGCCACAGGCAGGAAACCTCCGATGCCTGCGCTCGGTTCGAGGAAGCTGCGCATCTGCAGTCCGTTCTCCCTGAATCTGGTGTGTATCTGATTTGCCACGGTGTCAATGATGAATTTCGGCGTATAGAAAGCTGTCAGCACGGAAGCCTTTATACTGTTCATCAGCAAGTCGTAATCCCCCTCGCTCCCTCCTGCAAGAGTTCTCAAAACCTCCTGCAAGCGGTTTGTCTGCTCCGCCAGTTCTTCGGGCATGGGGATTTGCGTTCCGATAGTCAGCACTTCCTTGACACCTCCAAAGCCCGAATACTGCGCCAATACCTGTTTCTCTTCTTGTGTGGCTTTCCTGTGTTGTTTGTGGACAGTCACCGCTGTTTCTATGGCGGCCACATTTGCCGCCAGTGATTTCAATCTGTTGTAACTCATAGCTTAACCTTTTATTTTTTCCCTCTGTTCGGCCTGTTTGCGGCCGCCGGGAATTATTTTTCTGCTCCGAAAAGTCGGCAGGAACACCGGCCAAGGCTGGACGGGAAAATACGCTCGACAGTGGAGAGGAAGATTTTCCCGGCTCACCCCTGCGGCGGCTTGCCGGCATTGGCAAAGGCTGGGACTGTCGGTTACTTTTGCAGCAAAATAGTTCCCCAGGAGGTCGCACGGCTGAATGGGGCGGAAACGCCGGAATAGAAAAGGGAGGATGCCCGGCAGGTAGAAAAGGGAATGGAAAAGTATAAAGGCCATTGCCGTCGGCAGACCGGAAAAATAAAAAGCCGTACCGAGCCTTTTTGCCCGACACGGCTTAACATTGTTCCGACGGATTAGTCGATGTCGTACCCAATCATGAACTTGTCATTGATAAGCAAATAGTAATAACCGTTTCCACAATCCCGGTATTCCTTGCTGAAGCCGGCCTTCATGCCTCCCTCACCATCCGGTTCGCACCAAAGCGTACCGTCATAACCGCAAAAATCAAAACGACTGGTAGAGAAAATTTTGCCATCTTTCAATGCCTTTCTGAAAAGGGCCATGCTCGTGCTGCCGCAATACTTTTCAATTCTTGCCAGACTGATGCACATTCCGTCAATTACTGTTCCTGTCGTAATATGGTTCTCATACAGGGACTTTTCCGGGTCGGCTACGGCAATTTTCCGGAGCCAGTTGTTGGTATGCGTGGCAAGGCGTGCGAGCCGCTGGTATTTAAGGAGTAGTTTCCTGTTCCTATCCTTTTCATTATCCTGTGAGGGGGTGTAGATTTTTTCGATGTTGTCCCAGTCTGTAAAGATGTAGCCACGCTTGCGTTTTCCCTTGGCAATGATACCGATGGCATTTTCACCACCCCGGTTGATAAACAATTTCCTACGCTCCCCGTAAATCCTGATATACAAAAACGATGGGTTCTGTTCGTTACGGAGATAGGCTTCTGCCGGATGAATATTAGTCAATTCCATTTTTATAAAGTTATTTGTTTATGATTTAATGGTCATTCGTTATTAAAAACATGGGTCAGAATTTGGGGATGTAGCCAGACTTCAATAGTTCTCCATCCCTGTAAAGTTCGATACGTCCGGGCTTGAAGCCCATCTCACCGAGTGCTATATACCGGATATAGTCCCGGTATTCCTTGCCCGAAAAGTTCTTCCCGCACAGATTGTTGAAAATCATAGGGATTGCGTGTTCGCTGCAACTTGCCAGCACCGTGCAGCCGTTCTGCCTGATTTCTTCCGTCATAATCTTTCAATTTTAATGTTCAACATCAGTTTGTTTCTTTCCCTCTGCTCGCCCTATGTGCGACCGTCGGGGTTATTTTTCTGCATCGGAAAGGCGGCAAGAAGCAACCGGACAAGGCCCGGACGGGAAAATACGCTCGACAACGGAGAGGAAGATTTTCACGCCCCAGCGGTATGCCGGCATTGGCAGGATTGTGACGGCCGGATACTTTCGCAGCAAAATAAGTCCCTGAAGGTTGCAGGGCTGAATGGGTGCAACACGTGGTAAAAGAGTATAATTAGGCAAGAAGCTTTCTCAAAAAAATATTCTAACCAAAAAATGTGTCATCAATGACAGTTTTTCCGATTAGTATTTTGCCGTGCGATTGAAAACAGTTATTTTTGTAGTCGAAAAACCGGTCATAAACTGACATAAAATTCGATTAGCATGGCACATATAGAAAGGAATAAATATTTGGATGAACTTGTTTCCCTGCGACATAACGGTATGATCAAGGTCATAACGGGTATGCGCAGATGCGGCAAGTCCTATCTTCTTTTTGAGATATTCGCTTCATGGCTTGAAAATGAGGGCATTGCTTCAGACCATATCATAAAAGTGGATCTGGAAGACTATAAGAATCGGGAAATGAGAAATCCCGATAATCTGTACGCATACATGGAAAGCCGCATTGCGGATGACGCCATGTATTATCTTCTGCTTGACGAGGTACAGATGCTCGATAAGTTTGAGGATGTCCTGAATGGCTTTTTAAGGATGCGGAATGTAGATGTGTATGTAACAGGCAGTAATGCAAAGTTTCTCTCCAAGGATATAGCCACAGAGTTCAGGGGGCGTGGTTTTGAAGTAAAAATGTACCCGTTGAGTTTTAGAGAATATATGTCTGTTTATCCGGGCAGTATCCAGGCCGGCTTCAATGAATATATGCTATATGGCGGTCTTCCGCAGATATTGTCATATAATACGGAAGAACAGAAAGCGAAATTCCTAAAATCCTTGTTCGACGAGACCTATATCAAAGACATCAAAGACCGCTATGAGATACGCAAGGACGATGACCTGGAGGAACTTATCAACATCATGGCTTCCGGTATCGGAGCACTGACAAACCCGAACAAACTGGCGAACACTTTCCGGAGCGAGAAGAAGTCAAGCATCTCTTATGATACGGTCAAAGAATATATCGATTACCTGATCGATTCGTTCCTGGTTGAAAAGTCCACCCGCTATGACATCAAAGGAAAGCGATATATCAACTCCCCTTACAAATATTACTTCATGGATTTGGGATTGCGCAACGCCCGCATCAATTTCCGTCAATCAGAAAGGAGTCATCTGATGGAGAATATGGTTTACAATGAATTGCGGATACGTGGGTTCAATGTGGATGTAGGTACCGTTCCAGTTGTTGTGACTGATGAAAACGGCAGGCAGCAGCGTTCCAGCCTTGAAGTCGATTTCGTCTGCAACTTGGGAAGCAGGCGGTACTACATACAGTCGGCTTACCGAATGGAGTCTGATGAGAAGATAAAACAGGAACGGGCATCCCTACTGAAAGTGGACGATTCGTTCAAGAAAATTATTGTCATCGGTGAAGAAAGTCCTGTAACAAGAGATGAAGTAGGCATTACAACCATCAGTATTTATGATTTCCTGCTGAAGGACAATTCACTTGAATTGTAATGGAACCGAGGCTGCTCTTCCTGATACTGGTCGGCATAGCGATAGGCTTGTCCTGTCTGGCCGGGTACTGGCGGAAGAAAGCCGGGGAAGCCGCTTTTGCCGCTGCCCTGCTCGCCGATAAAGCCGAGGACCGTGACCGCCACTGCCGTCTGGCTGTGATGGCCGGGCATAGGGATGCCTGCCGTATGTTCTGCTTCGCCCATCCCGATTTTTACGAGGGCAGGCATCCGCTCAAGCCTTTCCGTTTCCGTGGCATAAGCGTGACGTTCTACGGCCATTATTATCCGTCACGCTACAAAAGGCTGCTTGACGAAGAACAGCGTGGGTTCTGCCGTACTCTCTATGCCTTCAAAGAGGGAGAGAACCACGGCATAGACTTCTTCAAGGCTTGCATGGCCGCCCTGCCGGTGGACACCACTTCCTGTCATATCATGTTCATGCCGTGCAGCAACTGGATAAAGTACGGCCAACGGTTCAAACGGCTCGACTGGTACATCACGACCAACCGTAATGAACTCACCTCCGGACTGTATGATGTCGATGTACACAGTGAACGCGAGAGCCTGCACGAGTGCAAGGGCAGCGAACGCATCCTTGAAAGAAACTACAATATTACAGGCGGCATCAAGGGAAAAAGAATCATCATCGTGGACGATGTGTTCACGAGCGGCCAGAGCCTTACCGACTACAAGGAAGAGATAGAGCGGTGCGGCGGCGAAGTGGTGGCCGCCATCTTCTACGGAAAGACCGTTACGGTTCCGCCGCTGTTCCTGATAAAGGCCCATGTATGGGGCGGACATATCATCCGCGCCATCACGTACGAGCCATAGGTCTTATGACATTTCTGCCAATGCCGCCAGGCATTTCTCCCGTGTGGTTTTGATGTAATTGAAAATCTTAGCCGGATTCACACTCTTCCCGTTGTGCCTGCAAGTGATGTGCAGATGCTCGCCGGTGCTGCGTCCCGTGTTTCCCGTAATGCCGACCGCATCCCTCGGACGGACAACATCCCCTTTGCCGACCAGTATCCGCGAGAGATGGCAGTAGCTGACGGTGAACTCACCGTGCCGCAACACCACATATTTTCCCGAAGCCCTGTCCTGTCCGACCTTGATCACCGTGCCCTCCATCATGGCCAGCACCTTGTCACCCCGCGCGTGCAGGTCTATGCCGTTGTGGAACTTCCTCTTTCCGGTAAATGGGTCCGTCCGGTACCCGTATGGCGAATTGACCTTCATTTTACGGAGCGGATAGCACACGCTCAGATAGCGTTGCACCCATTTCTCCTTTCCGGCTTCGCCTGACGATGCCGGTGCGCTTTTTTCCTCAGACAGGCATCCTTCCATAAAAGCCTTTCCCTGCCGGTTCCCCATATCGTCGTCTTTCAGCGATACAGATTCCGATACACCTGTCATCCTACCGGGCATGACCGTATTGAACTGTGCAAAAAGCGGTGTCGTGGTCATAATGACACCGGCAGCCAGCATCATCCATTTTTTTGTTTTCATGCCGCAAAGGTAACAAGGCGTATCCACCCTGTGCAAATATCCTAATCCATTTCTTATCAGAATATGATTATTTAACTGTTTAGAATATGATTTTTAAGCCGAAATCATATTCTAATCATAAAAATAGTATATTTCAACTACTTATTATTCCATATATTTGCCTGTCACAATAAATTCAATCTATCTTTGCAAAGTATGATTTAGAATTTGATTTTATAATATGAAGCAAGTACGATTTGATTTGACGGAACTGCCGTTTGGAACACTGTCCAAATTCGGGCTTACACAAGAAATGATAGAGGATCTCCCCATGTATGTCCTTGAGGACATTTGCCAAGGAAAGCATTCGCCTGTGCTTCCTGTCCGGGTGACCGGTGAGAACGGTGAGACTTTTGAAAGCCGCACACGCATCGCCTTTATCCGCAGGGACGACGGTCAGGCGGACGTGGTATTCTATCCGGTGCTGAAATCCTCCCCGCTGGAGAAATACAGCGAGGCGCAGCAGAAACAGCTACTCGACGGCAAGGCTGTCATCGTGGATGTAGAGACCCCTGACGGACGCCACAGCAAGGCATTCGTGCAGATAGACCCGGAGACGAAGCAGGTGCTTTCCGTGCCTACCCCCATCATCGGGCGCAATCTGCAGGTGGCCGCAGAGGAACTTCACCTCGGCACGGCAGAGGTCAACAGCCTGCAACACGGAGAACCGCTGACCATTGTCGTTGATGACGAGCCTGTCACCGTGGGCATCGACCTCAATACAAGGACGGGTATCCGCTTCTGCCACGGCGATGGAGAGAAATGGCGCGAGCAGACCAGACGGGAATGGGATAAATACACCTTCGGCTGCTACGGGTGCTGGGTCATGGACGATGACGGCAACCTCAATTATGTCTCCGAAGATGACTATACTGAAGAAATGTGGAACGAACAGAAGAAAAGCGCCGAGCGCAACCGTGCCGCAGCCCTTCACAAATAACCCTTATAACCGTCACGACCATGCACAAAGAACAGTATTATCCGGAGGACATCCTTATAGAGAAGCTGGAGAGCGGCGAATACGGCTGGCTCGATTTTGTCAATCACCACTCGGCCGAATGGCAGGAGGAGTATCTTCTTTACTGCAAGGAAAACGATTTCTTAGTCGGAGACCCGTCGGCGGAAGAGTTTGTCCATTTCAAGGACAGGGAACTTGAATATGCCCTCGAAAACGGAGACGCTTAATCTATCACAGACAATCCAAATCATCAGACAATGGCGATACGAAAGAATACCAACCCACGGGCGATGGATCTGCAGCCGGAGATGCGCGACATCCTGATGCGCAACGGTATGCAGGCCCATATCGTGCCTGACGGCGCAGGCTACAGCCTGGTCGTGCAGGGGCATGACTCGCCTTTGCTTGCCTATCCCATCACGGAGCGGCAGATGCTGGCACTGACCGACTGGGGTACGAATACGGCCAACAAGAAAGCCTACAATGTGTTTACCAGCATTGTCGGCAAAGACTTTTATATGCCCAAAGATTTCGTCCACGCCCGGAACGCCAACGGCCGTGTCGCGATGGGACTTCACGGATACCGCATCGGTATCGGCGAATACGGACGCACCGGGTGGAGGGGGCTGCCACCCCCGTTCCTCGGATGGACGCCCCGCCAGCAATGGGGCTTTCACCTGCGCAGGGTCGGTGGGCAGTTGTTTTATCCCGGCCCCATTGTCGCCGAACGCTGGGACGGACGGATGAAGCCCGGAGAGCTGCAATCCGGCGGTTACGGTTTCTATTATAAAGGTGACCAAAGGGAAATTCCAGCGCAACCTGCAGATGTCTTACAGAACCTGCAAAGCGTTATCACGCCGCTTGTCACCCGGGAACGGAGCAGCGAACCGGCCAAGCCCTACAAGGAGCTGGTCAGCTCGCCCGTGTACTTCTCCAACGAGAAATGGCAGGAGTGCCTGTCCTCGCACGGCCTTATCGTGGATGCGGAGCAGCGGACGCTGACCGTGCAGTCGGAGTCGATTTCCGCCGATTTCGTCTATGACCTGACAGCGGAAGAGACGGCGCTGCTGACCTCCAACTCCATTGAAGAACATCCGGTAGAGAAACGCATCGAGCTTCTCAATAACATCATCGCTGCGGACTACCAGGACAAGGTGACAATGGAGACCTTGGACAGCGACCGGCGCATCAGTATCGGCCTGCATCCGGAAGTGCAGGAAGACCTGGCACGGCACCATCAGCAGGAACAAACGCTTTTTGAAGAACAACCGCAACAGGGACTTGCTGAGGAACAGATGTCCGAAGGAGCCGTGATTGACGGCAGGGACCTCTACTATCTCAACGAGAACCGGGGCTGGTATAAGGAAGGACGTCATGGGCGCGAAGTGGAAGTAAGCGAGATAGCCGTCCATCCGGCAGAGGCTGAGGGCAAGTACAGGATGACCGCCGTCATCGACGGGCAGGTCGTCAGCCACGAAATCAGCCAGAAGGACTATGACAAATTCCTGGCGGTCGATGACTACCACCGCATGAAGCTCTTTTCGAAGATATTCAGCGAAGTGGACATGAAGATGCGCCCCGAAGCCCGGAAAGACCTCAGTGTGAAGATATTCGCCGCCCTGACAGCCGGAGCCGTCGTCACGACCGGTGTCGTACACGGGATAAAGCACAGTCATCATGCGCCGGAGTTCTACGGCGAACGGTTCGGCGGTCCGCCCAGACCTTATTTCAAACCGGGTGTGGACACGCCGAGGGATGTGGCGATACGCAATTTCGAGGCCGAGATGAACCGGGAGATAAGTGACTTGCGTATGGGGAGGTAGGCTTATGAACGGGAACGAACTGACATACGACGACTTTCTGCGGCGCCTGACCATACAGGACGTGCTCATTGACGCGGGCTACCGGCTGAACAGGCGGGACGGCCTGCGTTATCCGTCATACGTCCGGACAGACAGCGACGGCAGGCGTGTGCGCGGTGACAAATTCATCGTCACGGCCAACGGCCAGTGCTGCTTCCAGCCACCCCAGCAAAAGTTGTACAACATTATCTCCTTCATCAAGGAACATCCGCAGTTCTTTGCGGAATACCGGGCAGGCATATCCGGTGACAGGCTGGTGAACCTTGTTTGCAACCGCCTGCTGAACCAGCCCATCCCCGAGAGGGAGACACGCATCATACAGCCCAGACGGGACATCAGACCCTTTAACATAGACGACTACGACATACACAAGTTCAACCCCCAGGACAGGGAGACACAGAAGAGATTCTACTTTTTCTTCAAACACAGGGGCATAGACCTGTACACCCAATACGCCTTTCATAAAGATTTCTGTCTGGCCACGCGGAAAAGGCCGGACGGGTCGTCCTATACCAACCTTGCATTCCCGCTCCGCCTGCCCAAAGAGCCGGAAAAGGTCGTGGGATTCGAGGAACGGGGCCGGGCAAGGATGGACGGCAGCGGCAGCTACAAAGGCAAGGCCGAAGGAAGCAATTCGAGCGAGGGACTGTGGATTGGCAGTCCTGCCGGGACAGCCCTGGGTGATGCCACCCACATTTACTGGTTCGAGAGCGGCTATGATGCCATGT
>ENA-OYXY01000425-OYXY01000425.1-human-gut-metagenome-genome-assembly--contig:-NODE-425-length-20958-cov-5.328996_pt1 | contig 20958 bp, 14 predicted proteins | sample MGYA00244058_ERZ653438 | MGnify/ENA primary metagenome ERZ653438 (study PRJEB26926, sample SAMN06165026) | human gut metagenome | biome: ENVO:00009003; feature: ENVO:2100002; material: ENVO:00002003... | reverse complement strand
ACGGTCTCGTGGGCTCGGAGATGTGTATAAGAGACAGAAATTATATCACGCACAAAGTGCCAAGGCAATTGTAAGCTGTACTCGCTGGTGTTACGTTGTATTGGTTTCGAACAACGGGCTGACAGTTATTGACAAAAGTACGAATGGAACAAGTATTAATACCCAATTATCAAGCTGAAAAATAAAGTAGATGCATACAACAGCCTCCCGTCCGGAGTTGAATCGGGCGGGAGGCTGTTTTTACTGTAATGCTCTCAATACTTCATCTAAACTTTTTCCGCTTTCCAAAAACGCGGTGGCTAGCTTTTCGGCATCGGCCTTGCGCTGATTTTGCGCGGCCTGCTCGGCAAGGGCGGCCTCTTGCTTTTCGATTTTGGCAAGCTGTTTTTGCGCATCTTTCAGCTCTGCTTTCTTGGCCTTCAGCGCGGCGGCAGCCTCATTGACCTCACTGGTCAGCGCCTCGATCTGCGTGGCAACAGCGGCTTTGGCCTCAGAAATGCTCTCGGCATTGGCAACGCCTTTCCGGCGGACAGACGGTTTCCTATTTTTGCTCCCCTTGGGTCTCGGCATAATAAATACCTCCAATATAAAATTAGAAAAGAATGACTTGTTTTTATTATATAGCATGAATGCAAAAAATCAATCAATAAATTGCTGCCGAAAAATCTTTTCTATGTATTATTGCTTATTGCATATGCATATGAGCAAAAATCCAAAATTATGCGATATGATATAAAATACAGGGATAGTATTTGCGTGCTTGCATTTGGTATAAAAGACTTACGGGAATCCCAACACATAAACACCCCACATCACATTACAACAAGGAGGTACCACATGGCACGCAAATATCACCGAATCATTAGTACTCTTGCAGTCGGAGGCCTTTTGGCGGCATTTGCTCCGGGTGCCTATGCTGCATCGGCTACTGAACTCGGCACTAAATACGAAACACTCGATGAAAGTCTTTGGAGCTGCGTTTGGAACGATGAATTTGATGGTAGCAGCGTAGATACCACCAAGTGGAGTTATACCGTTGGCGGTGGAGGCTTCGGAAACAACGAACAGCAGTATTATACGGATTCTGCCAGCAACTCTTATATACAAGATGGATGTCTTGTAATCGAAGCGCTGCAGGAAAGCAACGGAGATGAGAACTATACATCTGCAAAACTGACCTCAACAGAAAGCTGGACATACGGCAGGCTCGAATTCCGGGCAAAACTGCCAAGCGGCACTGGGCTGTGGCCGGCTATTTGGATGCTCCCTGATGATACCACATTGGATTGGCCAATCAGCGGCGAAATTGATATCATGGAATATATGGGGAGTGACACTGACACGGTACTTGGAACTCTGCACTACGGTAACCCTTGGGTATATAATACCGGATATTATAACTTGGCGGATGGCGCATCTTTTGCTGATGATTTCCACACTTTTGCTGTAGAATGGCTCCCGGGTGAAATGCGCTGGTATGTTGATGGTGAGCTATATCAGATTCAACAGGATTGGTACAGCACGGATAGCAGTGGAACGACATACGCTTATCCCGCACCATTTAATGACGATTTCCATTTGATTCTTAATTTGGCGGTTGGCGGATATTTTCCGGGGGATCCAGATACCTCCACATGGACATCGACCAAATTCCAGATTGATTATGTGCGCGTATATGAGTATACAGGAAGCTTGACCGAGTCAAGTGGTAGCACACAGACTCCCTATACTGATCTTCTAACAAATTCGACATTTGACTCGACGCTTGATGGCTGGAACACATGGACAGAGAACGGCAGTACTTTCACGGTTGAAGATGGAGCTTTTAAGGCAAATGTTTATACGATTTTGCCCAATACATGGTCTACGCAGCTATATCAGAATGTACCTGTGTATAAGGATGCGACGTACCAATTATCGTTTAGGGCAAAAAGCTCCGTTGCAAGAAATCTGACGGTCGGTTTGGAGGGGGCTAACAACTCTTCGCTGTTCAGTGAAACCTTCTCTGTAGGAACCGACTGGCAAACATATACTTATACGTTTTCGCCTTCGGTAAGTAACAATTCCGCAAAGCTGCTGTTTTTTATGGGGAACGTTTCGGGAACAACAGATACTGCCCATGACATTTATCTTGATGACATTACCTTGGAGGCCTTGCCGGATGAGCTGGTGACCAACGGGGACTTTTCTGATGGGCTGACAGGCTGGGAAACATGGACTGAAAATGGAAGCACTTACAACTGTACGGACGGAGCCTTTGTGGCAACGATCCCTACGACACTGCCAAATACCTGGTCAGCGCAACTGTATCAGAACATCACACTGCCGGAAAATGGAACTTATAAAATCTCTTTCAAAGCAAAAAGTAGCATAGCCAGGCAAATTACTGTTGCATTGGAAAAAGACGCTCTTTCACCTGCGTTTAGCCAAACATTCGATGTTGGAACAGACTGGACAACAATAGAGTACACTTTCAGTGGAACAACATCCTATTCTTCAGCAAAACTTGTCTTTATGCTTGGGAATGTAGGATCCACATCCAATACGGCGCATACTGTGCAAATCGATGACGTCCACGTTTACCAGCTATCATGATCGTTAAATAGGTGCAGCCCCAGAGCACTTCGCTTTGGGGCTGCTTTCTTATGCTTTATGCTGCTGATAAACACGGATATAGTCGATTTCAAAATCGGCGGGGAAAGCGGTGTTGTCCACTATGCCGTTTGCTTCTGGATCAAACCAGCCGCCGACGGCAAGATTGATAATCAAATAAAATTTCTGGTCAAATGGCTGGGGGAAAGAGAGCTTCGGCTCAACACCGGGGCAGGATCCCCAAGTTGATATGCTGCTATAACAAATGCCGTCCACATACCATTGCAGCCGCATCGGCTCCCAAAGCAGGGCGTAGGTATGGAAGTCATGAATTGTTGTGCCGATCGGAAGCCGATAGGAATGACTTTGCTCGGTCTTGTTTTGCGGCGGACCTCCATAGTGGATCGTACCACAGACAAGATCGGGGCAGCGCCCCATTGCCTCCAAAATATCAATTTCCCCGCTGCGTGCCCAGGGGCCGTAAACATGATCTTCCGGCATCATCCAAACAGCCGGCCAGAGTCCTGTGCCCAAAGGGCAGCGCGCACGAAATTCTACTTTTCCGTAGCAAAAAGAGAAAAGCCCACGTGTATCGATTTTGGCGGAAGTATAGGGAACCCTTTGACCAAATTGAACCGGAGAGGTCTGACGAAGCGCACGGATCGTAAGTCGGTCATTCCCAACGAACAAATTCTGTGCATCATCCCTATAATACTGCTGTTCATTGTTTCCCCAACCGGGGGCAAGTGGGGTTCCGTCCTCGGAAATCGACCAGTTGCCGATCCGAACATTCCATTTGGCTCGATCCAAAGCAGTGCCGCCAAAGGTATCCTCCCAAGCCAACTGATAAAGGGCCGCCATGAAAACCACTCCTTGCAGATGATGATGGATACAGTGTAAGGGGAAAGCGGGGGCTAAGTCAAGCAAACCTAAAATTTTGGGATATGATAGTAAATCCCGGGATTTATTTCCACAACTGCTTTTGTTATGATAATACCAGAGGTGAATGAAATGAAGCACGCAGATCAGAGCAACGCCGCTTTGAAACCGGGAAAATTAACACAGCCGCTCTCCGTGCGCATCCAAACAACACTGAAAAAGATGGGGCGGCAATGGCAGATCCAGTTCATGGCGCTGTCAGGGGTCGTATGGATGGCTATTTTCAGCTATATCCCGTTGATCTTCCTTGTGATTGCGTTTATGGACTATAAAGTATCCATCCCTCTGTTTGAAAATCAATCTGTAGGGCTCAAACATTTTAAGGCATTCTTGACAGATGATCGCTTTTGGCGCTCCGTTGTCAATACGCTTGGTATCAGCGCTTTGAAGATCACGATTGGCTTCGTGGTTCCAATTATTTTCGCGCTACTGCTAAACGAGGTCAAAAACCCGAAATTCAAAAAAGTTGTACAGTCGCTCTCTTATATGCCGCATTTTATTTCATGGGCAATTTTTGGCGGCATTATGCTGAACTGGATGTCCTCCACCGGGTTGATCAATCAGATCATGCTCTCTCTTGGTCTGCAAAGCCGTTCGATCCTGTACAATGCAGACCCGGACAACTTCTGGACGATCTCCTTTATCACAGATACCTTTAAGGAAACAGGATGGAGCGCGATCATTTATTTGGCAGCGATCGCCGGCATCGATCCGGGTCTTTATGAATCGGCGGAGTTGGACGGCGCAAACCGCTGGCAAAAGATGTGGTACATCACGCTGCAGTGCATCCGCCCGACCATCTCGATTCTGTTTATCCTTGCGGTGAGCGGCTGCCTTGGCAGCAACTTTGACCAGATCTTCATGATGACCAACTCGGCGAATATTTCCCGCTCGGAAACGATCGACCTGTACATCTACAACATGGGGCTTGGAATGGGACGCTATTCGTTCTCGACAGCGGTGCTGTTTTTCCGTAGTATCATTGCCTTTGCCCTGCTGCAGCTGTGCAATCTGGTGGCTGTCAAGCTGACCGGTGAGTCTATTATCTAGGAGGCGAGCGTATGACGAAAAAGCTGAAAGGCTATGGCACATTTGATGTTGTGCTGATTGTGATTTTGGTCATCGTGAGCTTTGCCTGCGTCTATCCGTTCTGGTATGTGTTTGCAAACTCTTTCGCATCCTATAATGTTGCATCCCGCGGCGCGGTGGCATGGTGGCCCAGTGAACTCAGCCTTGACGGATACCACGCTGTTTTTGAAAATAAATATCTGGTTTCCGGCTTCACGGTCACGGTGCTCCGCACAATCGTGGCGACATCGGCACACGTCCTGTTTACCTCGTTTGTTTCTTATGCGATGAGCCGCCCCAATCTGATCGGCAAAAAGATCTACATGAAGATCGCAATGATCACGATGTTTTTCAACGGCGGTCTGATCCCCAACTTTATTCTGATGAATAAGCTCCACCTTTATAACACATTTTGGGTGTTCGTACTGCCGGGGATGTTTACTTTCTATAATATGATCATTTTTATTAGTTTCTTCAAAACAATCCCCGAAAGCCTACTGGAAAGTGCGCGTCTGGACGGTGCCAGCGAGTTTAGGATCTACTGGCAGATACTGCTGCCCAACTGCAAAGCCGTACTGGCAACGATCGGTTTGTATTCCGCTGTGTACAACTGGAACGATTACTATCTGGGCGTCATTTACATCCGCAATAAAACCCTGCAGCCGCTGCAAACGATCTTATACAAGCTGCTGGCCGAAACGACGATGAGCTCCCAGCAACAGGCAGCGATGGTAGCTTTGGGTGGGCAAACGTCAGCCTCTACGATCAAGTTCGCGGCCATGGTCGTCGCAACGCTTCCAATCCTGTTTATTTATCCGTTCATTCAAAAGTATTTGGTCAAAGGTGTCATGATTGGCTCTATCAAGGGATAAGACAGCATAGCACTTGAACATAGCAACAATTTTTTAAGAAGGAGAATCACCATGAAAAAAGCACAAAAAACTAGATTGCTCCGGGTGGGCAGCCTCGCAATGGCAGCCGCGCTGCTGACGGCCTGCGGATCCGGCACAAGCAGCAGTTCCTCTGCCGCTGCTTCCGAATCGGCATCGGAGGCTGAAAGTGTGAGCAGTGAGGCAGAAACCGCCGCTGCGGATGGCCCTGCATGGAAGAACGACACCAGCCCTGTTGATTTGGAATGGTTCGTCGGCGCTTCGTGGTATGGCTACACTTGGGGCGAAAGCGTCGTTTCTAAAAACATCACCGAAAAGACGGGCGTGAATGTAACCATTACGACACCGACCGACGATGTTTCCACAGAGCTTTCGCTTTACATGGTCAGCGGCGATCTGCCGGACATCATCACGCTGGGCAACTGGGAGAGCTGCTATACTTCACTGTATGAGCAGGGTTATGTCTATGCGCTGAACGAGTTGGCCGACCAATATGATCCGTACTTCTATAATGTCGTGGATGGCGATGTGATCAAGTGGCACACCAAGGACGACGGCAACGTGTATTGCATCCCCAATGATGCCTATGCCCCCAGTACGATGGCAGAAACCGGGCAAACTGCCGCTGTGCAGACGTTCCTTGTGCGCAAGGATCTGTACGAGGAAATGGGCAGCCCCGACATGACCACGCCGGAAGGTTTCCTGGATGCGCTGCGCACTCTGCATGAGAACTATCAGGAATATGACGGCATGGCCATCACACCGTTCTATGCCCAGGCGGCCACGACCTATGGCATGAGCAAGATGCTGCAAAACTTCCTTGCCGTTCCGTATGAGGTGGACGGCGAGATCAACGACCGTACATCCGACCCTGAATACATTAAATGGCTGAAAATGTTCCGCCAAGCTTACGAGGAAGGTCTGATCGATGTCGATTTCCTTGTCGACTCGAATGATCAGGTCAAGGAAAAGACCAACAATGGCCAGTATTTCTGTATGCTGCGCGAGTACACCGATGTGCAGGAGGCCAACGGCATTTTGGCAAGTAGCGACGATCCCGATTCGATCTACATTGCGGTAGACGGCCCGATGAACAGCGCCAAGGATGATCCGCTGATCTTCCCCGGCTCGATGGACGGCTGGATGACGACTTTCATCAGCAAGGACTGTGAGAACCCTGAGCGCGCGATCGCGTTCCTGACCTATCTGTGCAGCGAAGAGGGCCAGATGGATATGTTCATGGGTGTTGAGGGCGAAACCTACGACATGGTCGATGGAAAGCCCGTTCTGAAAGAGGAACTGCAGGAACTCTATTCCAGCAACTTTGACTCCTTCTCGAATGATTACGGCCTGTATGATACCTATTGGATGCTGCGCAACAAGCCGCTGGTTGACCAGTGGCGTATGGAGAACCCGGACTATATCACACAGATGAGCGATTGGGCCAACGCGCATGCGGACCTTGACGGCGGTATCTACAACAATCTGGAACCGACCGGCGATAACGATGCAGGCATCGCGGCAACCTCGATCTCCCAGAAATGGGAAGAAGTTCTGCCGCAGCTGATCACCGCGGAGAGCGACGAGAAATTCGACCAGATCATGGCGGATTATGTACAGTGGCGCGAAAACAACGGCTACGCGCAGGTCGTTGAATACGAACAGAACCTGCTGGATACGCGCAAGGAAATGCTGTCGTAATAATACATTGCATCGCATTGCGGAGGGCGGTACGGGAAACGGCCGCCCTCCGTTTTCTGCTTTGCGGTAATTGTAATCGCTATGGCCTTCGGATATAATAGAGGGGAGGTGAGGTCGCTATGAATTGGAAAGAATCACTTACCAAAGGCTATAAACATATGACGATCCCGCGCAAGACCGTGTTGATTTTTGCCGCGGTCCTGGTGCTGCCGCTGTTGGTCGTGACCGTGATCTGGACAGAGAATCAGGTCGGTAAGGCCTATCGCACATTTGAAACAACAAGCGCGTCGGAGCTGGCACAAATCAATGCGGGGGTTCGCAGCGTATTGTCTAAGGCCGGCAATACGATAACGACCGCACTTGACCAAAGGAATTTTTTGACCTTTTGCAATTCCGATATGGAAGCCGACGGCTTGAGGCTGGTGCAGTTCAGCAAAAACGAGCTGGAGCGCATGGATGGGATCTTTCAAAGCAACACGCAGCTTTCCGGGGCCAGCTTCTATTTTGACAATCCGAATGTGCGCGAGATCTGGGATACGATTTATTCTTCCACGCGCATCGCATCGGACCGGCGGGCCGAGATCCTGCCCGCCGGGAAAAGCGAAGCCGTTTTGCTGCGCGGTATCACAAAAGATGCAAATGATTGCCCTGCGCTGTACCGAAAGGTGTTTCTGGATATCCGAGAGATCGGTGTCTTAGAACTTCGCTTTTCGGATGAAACGCTGTTCGACGAGCTTTGTGAGCAAAGCAGGATTTCTGATTTTCATTTTGCCGTTTTCGCCCCTGATGCGGATTATTGCTTTTCCCCGGCGGATGATGACGAAGAAGTGATCCGACAGCTAATGGAGAACGTGAACGATCAGCTGGCGGCCAATGCCTTGAAATTGCGTGTGGGAAAAACCGTCTATTGGCTGACCTATGAATATCTGCCGGAAATTTCAGCTTATATGCTCTGTTATGCGCAAGCGGATACGTTAACAGGAAACCTCCCGCGCATTATATTGATCGTCGGCTGTATATTGATCGCGTTTCTTTTGCTGGTCTTTCTTTTTTCCAAGGCCATGTACCGCAGCATTTTAAAGCGGCTGGAAACTCTGGTAACCTCCATGCAGGCTGTCGAAAAGAACGGCGACCTTTCCATTCGCATTCCGGAGCCAAACGCGCCGGGGGATGAACTAGACACACTGAGCCGCCAGTTCAACGCAATGTTGGATCGCACCCAACAGCTGATGGAACAAAACGTGCAGAGCCGCCTGGCAGCCAAGGATGCACAGCTGCACGCACTTCAAAGCCAAATAGACAGTCATTTCCTGTATAACGCGCTTGAAAGTGTGCGCATGATGGCCGAAACAAAACACGAAACCGAGCTTTCCGATACGTTGTATGCGCTGGGAAGTCTGCTACGTTACAACATGAGCTGGAAAACACAAAACGTCACGTTAAAGGACGAAATCGACAATATCAGAAAATATATCTATCTGATCAATATCATTCATAACATTCAGGCGGTCCTGGATATCGATATTCCGCCTCAGTGCGAAGAAGCCGAGATCCCAAAGCTGTCCCTGCAGCCGTTGGTGGAAAACAGCATCGTTCACGGCTTGCCCGCGGGACGAGGCAACATTCATATTTCGGTCAAAGCAGTGTGTGGCAGCGGGGCGCTTGCCATTCGCGTTTTGGATGATGGCATTGGCATAAAGCCAGAAACAATGGCAGCCCTGCAAAGCGCTTTGGACGGCACATTGGAATCCGGGCTGCAGATTGGTAAAAATGGGATCGGTATTGTGAATGTGCACAAGCGCTTTCAGGTACGCTATGGCATGGAGTATGGGCTGACACTGCAAAGTGAGCCGGGTGCTTATACCGAGGCCCTTTTAACAATGCCGTTTGCCGATGATAATTTGGGAGGATGGTGATGAGGATGGACATCCTGATCGTTGAGGATCAGCGGCGGATCGCAGAGGGGCTCAGCGTGATGCTGTCCAGCTGTAAAGAGGATGGCATACAGATCGAGCGGACCTTGATTGCCGACAACGGTGTGCAAGCGTTGAAAATGCTGGAACAGCAACCGGTCGATTTGCTCATCACGGATATTCGCATGCCGATCATGGATGGCCTTGAGCTGATGCGCCGGTGCAGTGTGCAGCACAGGGATGTGCCGTTCATTATTTTAAGCGGCTATGACGATTTCAAGTATGCGCAAAAAGCCATCGAATATGGGGCAAAAGCCTATTTGCTCAAGCCAGTTGACCGGGCGGCGTTGTATGCGGCGATCCGCAGGATCGATGCGGAAAAGCGTGAAAAAGGCGGTGATCCCCATACTGCAAGGCGGCAGCTGTTGCTGCACTATGCCCGCGGGGAGGAAAAAATTGACAATGCAGTTCCCGTATGGCGCACACAAAAAATCGGGACGGAAACGACGTATTATGTTGCCTACACACAGTTTGACGGCACCGCGGATCTTGTATCGGACCCATCCCTGAGAGAAAGCCTTTTGGCGCTGACCGACAGCCGGGGGCTGATCCTTGGGGAAAGAGATGAAGTGCTGACGCTCTGCCCTGCTCAAACCTCCGCCGTTTCTGTGGCCGAACTCTTTGCCGGGCGCGGCGCACAGGCAACGGCAATTTCGGATACGGCGAAAAATCTGGATGCTCTGCCGGCAGCTTACCGTGAGGCGAGGGAGATTTTTTGCCACCGCCTGCTTTTTCCGCAAAAGGTGTTGCTGCAATGGTCCGATATCCGTCCGCTGCGCAAGGATTTTACAATCCCTTATAAGGAGATCGACAAGCTGAAGAACCGCTTCGGTGCCATGGATGAGAACGAGATCAAGACCGCTCTGGCGCAGCTGTTCGACCGCAAGACGCTGTCGCAGTACCGCATTGGATATACGTTGGCGCTCTGCGATACGGTTTACCGCTGTATGCGCTCGGTGGAAACCTCTCTTGAACCGGTGCCCGACGATACGCAAACAGAAATGAGCCGGGTAAACGAGCTGTTCGCCTTTGATTCCATGCGCGAATACCTGCTCTATCTATGCCGTCAATTTTCTCTGTTAAACGAAAAAGTGCGGCAGCGCCGTTCGTTGACAAGTGAAAACGCAGCGATGGAGCAAGCCGAGGCTTTCATTCAAAGCAATTATCAAAAGCAGCTGACATTGGCGGCGGTATCCAACCACGTTTCACTGAGCTATGCTTATTTTTCGGATGCTTTCCGCCGCTATGCGGGCAAAACGTTTTTGGAATACCTGCGGGATATCCGTGTACAGGCCAGCCTGAAGCTGCTGGAACAAACCGAGCTGCGCATTTCCGAGGTGGCAAGTGCGGTTGGATATGACAGCTATAAAACCTATGCGCGTGCCTTTAAAGAGGTGACCGGCACAACACCGGCCGATTACCGAAAGAACAAGCAGATCATGCCGTGATCGGGCATAAAGGAGAAAAGTAAAATGGGCCAGAACAACTCGTTCTCTCAGGCTGACTATGCGCGTAAGCCCACCTTTTCGGGATTTTTACCGGGGATCGCGGGCGTACACGGCATACCGCTCTGGTGCTACTATGTAAATCGCGGGCAGGGGATCGTCAGTTTCGGTGCGCAGGATAAAGACCATCCCATCATGGAATTTTACCCGGCACACACGGCGTATCAAAACGTTGGCCGCACAGGCTTCCGGACATTTATCCGCACCCAAAGCGGCACCTATGAGCCGTTCCGTAAGGCACACGAAAAGCAGACGTTTACAGTGGCACCGAATACCATCGTCGTGACGGACCACGATGAGGCAAACGGCTTTGAAACAAAAGTGCGCTACTGCCTGCTGCCCAATGCACCCATTGGGGCGCTGCTTCGTGTGGTCACGATCCAAAACCTGACCCGGAACACACAAGAGATTGAGGTTTTGGACGGTATGCCGGCACTGGTGCCCTACGGCGTAAACGACTGGACGCTGAAGCATATGACGCAGACCGGCAAGGCGTGGATGAAAGTTGAGGCGGTCGGAAACGCTGCGTTTTTCCATGTGAACGCAAGCATGGCGGATACGAGCGAAGTGGAAGAGAACCACGGCGGTAATTTTTCGTTTGCGGTGGATGACGATGGTCAGCCTCTTACGCCAATCTGCGATCCGCGCGCTGTTTTTGGCTATGATACTGCACTGGATCAGGCCGTGATTTTCCGGGATGGCGGGCTGGAAAAGCTCCGCAGGCAAAAGCAGGTTTGGCAAAACCAGTTTCCCTGTAGTTTCTATGCACTGCGGCGTACGCTGGAGCCAAACCAGAAATGCTCGCTTTTTGAAATGTACGGCTATGTTGAGGAACGAGCGGACCTGGTGCAGTATTGCCGTGAGCCGATCGGTCCGCAGCTTTTTGCCGATGCATTCCGGGAGGCAAGGGTGCTGACGGATACCATCGGAAAGCGCGTGGAAACACACACGGCAAACCCGATCTTCGACGCCTACTGCAGTTATACCTACCTTGATAACTGCCTGCGCGGTGGCTTTCCCCTGCTGTTGGGCGGCAAGCAGGTGTTCTATGCGTTCTCCCGCAAGCACGGGGATTTGGAACGCGATTATAACTACTTTACCGTTAAGCCGGAATATTACTCGCAGGGCAACGGAAATTTCCGGGATATCAACCAGAACCGCCGCTGTGATGTTTCGCTGTCGCCTTTTGTCGGCCGCAGCAACATTGATCTGTTCTTTGATTTGCTGCAGCTGGATGGGTATAACCCGCTGCAGATCGAGCCGGAAACCTTTGTGCTTGCACAGGAGGAACAAAGCGCACTCGCACAGGATTGCCCGGTGATCCATGGGCTTTCCGGCGTGCTTTCAAGCGGATTCTCTGCGGGGCAGCTGTGGCGCGCATTAGAGCGTAATGCTGCCTCCCCAAAAGAGCGAGAGCTGACTTTTGCAAAGATCATCGCCGCAGCGAAAAAGCAGATCCATGCAAGCTTCGGCGAGGGGTATTGGTCAGACCACTGGTCTTATGATCTGGATCTGATCGAGGACTACCTCACGGTGTGGCCGGACAGGGAAGAAAAACTTCTTTGCGACGAAACCCTGACATGGTATCCGGCGCGCGCCGGCATAACGGAACGCTGTGCGCGGTACAGGGAAACACCAAACGGATTGAGGCAATATAATGCGACATACCCCCTCGAAAACAGCACAGCGGGGACGGTCGAAGTTGATGCGCAGGGAAATCCGCTGCGGTCCTGCCTGATGGAAAAGCTGGTGCTTTTATGCGCCATCAAGTATGCCACACTGGATGCCTACGCAATGGGCATCGAGATGGAGGGCGGAAAGCCGGGCTGGTACGATGCGCTGAATGGCCTGCCGGGCCTGTTCGGCTCGTCTATGGCCGAAAGCTGTGAGCTTGCCCGCCTGTTGGAATATACGATCTCGGCGCTTGAACGGCTGCCGCACCCGTTTGCGATGCATCGGGAAATCCGCGCTTTGGTCGACGAGCTTTCAAAAATCACAAAACAAGAAAAAGAGCCTTTTGCATACGGCGAAAAGCTGGAATTCTGGAATGCCAGAAACGACTGCCGGGAAGCTTACCGTCGCAGTGCGTATCGTGGTTTCTCCGGTGAAACAGCTATCATGGAAGCGCAGACGCTGCTTCCGACGCTGGAAAACTGGCTGCAGGTCGTTCGCGCGGGGATCGCACAGGCGCAGGGAATGGGCGAGGTGATGCCCACTTACTTCTACTACGATGTTGCTTACCGCAAAGCCGACGGTAAGCCAATCCCCGTACATTTTATGCAGCGGCAAACGCCGGACTTTTTGGAGGGGACTGTGCGGCGGTTAAAATTGAATGACGATACCGCCACGAAAGAAGCTCTGTGCCGCTCGGTGCGCGGCAGCGCGCTGTATGACCGTGAACTGAAAATGTACCGCGTCAATACGAGCCTGTCCGATGCTTCGTTTGAATTGGGGCGTGCTGTAGCATTCACCCCCGGCTGGCTGGAAAATGGGTCAATTTGGCTGCATATGGAGTACAAATATCTTCTGGAGATGTTGCGCGCGGGCTTGTACGCTGCATTTTTTGAGGATTTCCGCAATGCCGCGATCCCATTCCTGGACCCTGAGCGCTATGGCCGCAGCACGCTGGAAAACTCCAGCTTCCTGGTGAGCAGCCTGAATCCCGACGAATCCTTGCACGGGCGCGGCTTTGTCGCGCGGTTGAGCGGCTCAACGGTGGAATTTCTCCATATGTGGCGGATCATGATGTTTGGGGAAAGTCCTTTCTCCAGCAGTCAAAAGGGGCTGACACTTGCGTTCCGGCCGGCGATCCCCGCATATCTGATTGGAAAAGATAAAATGATTGCGGCTACTTTCTTGGGCAGAACGCAGGTGGAATATCATTTTGATGCGATCCAGGATTATATTCCCGGCGCATACAGCATGAGTGAAGCCGAAATGACATTCCACGATGGCGCTGTAAAAAGAAGCCGGGAGATCCTTGGCGACGATGCCGAAGCCGTCAGAGAAGGACTGGCAGCCAAAATTGTTATGCGCCTTACATCTAAGCCATAAGTAAGTAGAGAGGATGAGGAAGCGTACTATGCCGAAGCTGAAATTTTTGAACGCCAACGGCGATTTTGTACTGACCGACGCTGATCAAGCGGCGGAGACCTATTTCCCGCTTGCCAACGAGGGCGGCATCATCAGCAGCATTACACCGCGGCTGGCAGGCGACTGCAAGACAGGGCAGGATACTTTTCTGCTGGCTGCGTGCAGCGAGCAGACTCTGCACGAAAGCCGTGCGACGCGCAATTTCTGGCTGCAATTTGCCGACGGAACGCTGTGGAGCGCCGCCGGGCAAAGCGCGGCCCAGCAGGCGGCGCGCTTCGGCAAAGGGGCGGACGAGGTCATGCTGTACGGCGGGCTTTTGTGGCAGACGGTCGAGCGCGCCAACCGTGCGCTTGGCGTAAAAGCCGCCGTGACCTCGTTTGTGCCCGCCGGGCAGGACACGGTGGAGCTGATGCGTGTCACCGTGACAAACCTTGGAGGCGAAGCGCTTACCTTTACCCCCACGGCGGCAATGCCGTTGTATGGGCGCAGCGCCGACAACATCCGCGACCACCGCCATGTGACAAGCCTCTTGCAGCGTCTGCGCGTGGAACGAAACGGCGTGACGCTGACTCCCACCCTGACCTTTGACGAGCGAGGCCATCGTCCCGGCGCGGTACACTATACGGTACGCGGACAGGAGCAGGACGGCGCACTGCCTGTGCGCTTTCTGGGAACGGTGCAGGCGTTTTGCGGCAGCGCAGGCAGCTACGACTGCCCCGCCGCACTGGCAGACTCCACTGCCCAAACAGCGTGGCTTTCCCCAGGAGATACGGCGCAGGGTTATGAAATGATGGGCGTGCTGCAATTCGCGCCCGTAACCCTGAGGCCGGGGCAAAGCCGAAGCTGGTATTTGGCGCTGGGTATTGACTGTACGGGTGAAGAGTACTTGACCACCGACACTTTTGCATCTGCGCTGGAAAGCACCAAATGCTGGTGGCAGGCGCAGAATGCTGCCGTGTTTGCGGCGTGCGACCCTGATCTGACCGCATGGATGCGGTGGGTAGGCATCCAGCCTACCCTGCGCCGCATTTGTGGGTGCAGCTTTTTGCCGCATCACGACTATGGCCGCGGCGGCCGCGGCTGGCGCGACCTTTGGCAGGACAGTCTGGCGCTGCTCCTGCACGACCCCGCCGCCGTGCGCGGCGACTTGGTGCGCTACTTTGCGGGCGTGCGCGCCGACGGCACCAACGCCACGATCATCGGGCGAAAACCGGGAGAATTTGTCGCCGACCGCAACCGCATTGTGCGCGTATGGATGGACCACGGCTATTGGCCGCTGGTCACGACCGATCTGTACATTCAGCAGACCGGCGATATTTCGATTTTGCTGGAAAATCAGCCCTATTTTTGCGACGACCGCAAATGCCGCGGCGAGCACCTGAACGATACCCCCGCCCCGCCGCAGAGCGGCACGGTGCTGGAGCATTTGATTGTACAAAATGTGACGGCATATCTGGATGCGGGGCGGCATGGATGCATCCGCCTGCGCGGGGCTGATTGGAACGACGCGCTGGATATGGCGGTCGAAAACGGCGAAGGCGTAGCGTTTACAGCGGCCTACGCAGGCAACCTGTACACGCTGGCGGATCTGTGCCGCAGTCTGCAAAGCGCGGGGCACGAAAGTATCCTGCTGGCGGGCGAAGTGGCCGTGCTGCTGCGCGATGCTGCTGCCGTCGGCATAGACACTGGTGCACGCAATGCCGTGCGGCAGCGCTATGAGGCCGTATGCGAAGCCCGCACGGAAGCGCCGCAGGCGGTGCCCTGTGCCGAAGCTGCCACATTACTGGATTCCATGAGCGAATGTCTGAAAAGCCATCTGTGCCGCACGGAGTTTGTGACGGACGGCGCGGGCCAGCGCTGGATGAACAGCTATTACGACAACAACGGCGCGCAAGTTGAGGGATTGCACGCCGGACGGGTGCGTATAATGCTGACGGGGCAGGTGTTTGCCCTGATGAGCGGTACCGCCGAAGGCGAGCAAACGCAGGGCATTGTCCGCGCCGTGGACTGCTATTTGGACAGCCCACTGCGCGGCGGCGTCTGCCTGAACACCGATTTCGGCGAGATTGGTGTTATCGCCCCAACTTTAGGGCGGCAATTCGGCTTTGCCTACGGCCACAAGGAGAACGGCGCGGTATTCTGCCACATGGCGGCCATGTATGCCTTTGCGCTGTATCGGCAGGGTCTGCCGGAGGCTGGCTGCAAGGTGCTGCGGGAGCTGTACACCCAGAGTTGCAGCTTTGAGATTGCTCAAATCTTTCCCGGCATCCCGGAGTATTTCGACCCCGCAGGGCGAGGGATGTACCCGTATCTGACTGGCGCGGCCAGCTGGCTTGTCTACTGTATGCTGACGCAGTGTTATGGTGTCCGCGGGCAAAACGGGGACCTGCTGCTTGCCCCGCAGCTATTGGCCGACCAGTTTGACGCCACGGGCACCGCCGCTGTCACCCTGCGCTTTGCGGGGCGACCGATCACCGTGCGATACCGCAATCCCGCTGCGCTGGGACCTAGCGAGTACACGGCCACGCGGGCGGAATTGGACGGCAAGACCGTGCAGAGCGGCCCGCATGGCTTGTTGATCCCCCGCACGATGCTGGCGGGCACCGATCCTATGATAATCAATGTAGCGCTAATGCCGAACTTAAGGAACGAAGAATGACTTCTCCGCAAGTTTTGACGTTTTGACATAGTGGCGTCAGGTCATGCTGTGTTGTTCGCTATGAGTAGAGCAAAACATAGAAGCTGCACCGGCTGTCAATTCTGCTTCCACAATGGCGTTTGACCTTGTCATTGTTGGCTGATCGCTTTATAATAGAAGCAGAAAAGGAGATGATTCTTCATGGAACTGGAGAACATTCAAACGGTTGCCTCGCTGTGCTGCGGTGTCATCGGTTACAGCTGGGCGTTAAAATTTGCGATGGGCGGCCATGAGGTGTATGCCTACAACCGCAGCGAGGAATCCTCGGCGCGGGCAAAGCAGCGCGTCAAGGAGAGTATGGATTCGCTCAAAAAGAACGGCGTTTACACGGACAGCGAGGCCGAGAAAATTTTGTCCCGCATCCATTACACGACCTCGCTGGAGGAAGCCGTCAAGAATGCGCTGTTTATTCAGGAATCCTCTGCCGAGCATTATGAGGTAAAGCACGCACTTGTCAAAGAAATTGAAGCCTATGCTTCACCGGATGCAATCATTGCCAGCTCTACTTCTGGCCTGCTTGTGACCGAAATTGCCAAATATGCCCAGCACCCGGAACGCTTTATCGGCGGTCATCCGTATAACCCGCCGCACCTGATCCCGCTGGTGGAAATTACCAAGGGAGAGAAGACCGCTGATGAAGCGGTGTGAGTGGCAAAGGCGTTCTATACATCCGTTGGCAATGAGCCGGTCGTGCTGCAAAAAGAAGCGCTTGGCTTTATTTGTAACCGTCTGCAAATGGCGCTGTACCGTGAGGTGTGCAACCTTGTCATGAGTGGGGTCTGCACGGTGGAAGACGCAGATAAAGCCGTCACGTTTGGGCCCGGTATTCGTTGGGGCATTATGGGGCCGTCGCTTGTATTTGAACTTGGCGGCGGCGCGGGCGGGGTGTCCGGCCTGATGAACCATCTGAACGATTCCATCTCGCTTTGGCTTGGTGATATGGCAGATTGGAAAGAATTTCCGCAGGATTGGGCAAAGGTTGCGCAGGAAGGGGTCAACGCGGAGCTGGCAAACCGCAGCCCAGAAACAGGCAATACTCATCAGTCGCTGGAAGAATACCGTGACGCGATGCTGATTCAATTGTTGAAGCTTCATATCGTCATCAGCCTTGTAGCGTTTGTTTCCGGCTCGGCCTACGGCATCTTTTTTGCCGCCAATGCCCCCAACGCAGCGTCCGTCACCGTGCGCGAAGCCGTAGAAACCCTGACGGCAGAATACCGCGACAGGCTGGAAGAAATCTCCGAGACAGTACAGCACGACCGCCAAGACATTACAGCCAACGATGATGTGTACTACATTCGCTGGCAGGATGTCTTGGCGGTCTTTTCTTCGTATGTATCAGGAAATGAACAAGGCGCACCCGTTGCGGCGCTGACAGAGGAACAGGTAGACAAGCTGCGGGAAATTATGTGGGCGATGAACGCAGTGAACTGCTCTACCCGTGCGGAAACCGCTGTTATAGAAACGACGGACAAGAACGGAAAAGAAACCACAACAGAAATTACCGAAACAGTCCTCGTAATCGAACTGACCCACAAAACGCCGGGCGAAATGGCAACAGATTATCACTTTACCGCCCGCCAGAACAACTATTTGCAACTTTTGCAAGACCCGCAGTACGAACAACTGTGGGCGGAATTGCTCGGCGGTTTTGCACAGGGTGGTGGAAAACTTATGAATCCAGACAGCACCCGCACCCCGACCGGTACATTGCAATGGCCGCTGCCGGTGGCGGGGACAATTACCTCACAGTTCGGACATCGTGTAGACCCCATCACCGGCGAGGTCAGCTCCCACACCGGCACCGACATTGCCTGCGCCGAGGGCACGCCGATTCTCGCCGCCGCAGACGGAACTGTCATCGTTGCCAACGGTCTTGACAGCTGGGGCGGCAGCTACGGCTACTACATTCAAATCGACCACGGCGGCGGGCTGGAAACGCTGTATGCCCACTGTTCCAGCATCTGTGTCACTACCGGTCAGCAGGTGCAGGCAGGAGAGGTTATCGGATATGTTGGGCATACCGGGCGGGTGACGGGTAATCATCTACATTTTGAAACAAGGCTTAGTGGGAGTCGCATTAACCCAATTGATTTTTTTGATATGCGCGATAACTAGTGTTACATCCCAAGCATTTTGTTCGCGTAAAATATAACTGTGCTAATTGTTTTTTCATGTGCGATAAGAGCAAAAGATGTCTTCCACAATTTATAGTAAGATGCATCTTTTATTTATGTACTATTTAATCATTCGCATGATTATTACGCCGCCGGAAATTCGTTGATTAGCTGCGCTGCATAGCAGCGAACCAGATAGGCATCCACAACATTAATTCTTCCATCGCGGTTCACATCCGCTGCTAATTGCTGAGGGCCATCCAATATTTTCAACTGTGCCGCATGGCAGCGAATCAGGTAAGCATCAACAACATTGATCTTATGATCTCGCTGTATGTGGACCAGCTTTCTGTGTCCGAAACGGCTGCCAAACTGGGTGTCGAAAAGAACACCGTGAGTACACACCGGCGCAACGCTTGCGAGAAAATCCGTAAGGAAATGGAGGGAAATTGAGATGGGCGCATTTAGAGATGTAGTTTTGTTGTGGAGTCGAAGTTTGTCCGTGATTAAATTATATCACGCACAAAGTGCCAAGGCAATCGTAAGTTGTACTCTCTAGTGTTAAGTTGTACGCGTTGCCGCAAAACCAAAGTGGTAAAATCCGATTTTTTGAGGTTTTACGGATAGGATACGATAGTATCTTAGTATTTTATTTATTTAGTATTTATTTGTGCAGGATTTACCTGTACAGGGAAATCCAGTCTAGGTAAAAGCCTTTGTGGTAAAATAAAAAATCCCCGGAAAACGGGGAATTTGGGGCGCTATTTGGCTGGACAGGCACCGTGTCGATGCGTTGCGAACGTACCCAAACAGAGGCGTTTCTCGCGGCGACAGAGGCGGTGTGAGGAGATGGCGTGGAGTAGTGCTTGTGTACAACTTCTTGCTAGAGGGTAAAACTTATATACGGATTCGTAGGGCTTTTCACTGGCAAGAACCCAGTGATGCTCGTATTCATGTTTCTCAATGAGACTAAAGCTGCGCATTTATTTGAGAGTTGCGAGTCAGAATCCGTCTCACAGATTTGCCCCCAAAACTGCCCCCAAAAGGGTTTGGAACGGGTCAGCACCATGCAGCACTCCTTTGTACACATGGGACAAAACCCATTCTGAGCCTTGGTACGCAACACCACCAAACCCGACAAAACAACACTGTAACGAACGATTTTTAGATTTCTCATAACCCGGAGGTCGCAGGTTCAAGTCCTGTCTCCGCAACCAACAAAAGCTCGTTGAAACGACAAGTTTCAACGAGCTTTTTTCTACCTTATGGCAAAAGTGGTAACAAGCTGGTAACTTTGACCCCAAAATGACCCCAAAACGGCAAAATGACTGCGCCCGGACGGCTGAATTTTTCAACCGCCCGGGCGCTTTTTGTGGATAAATTTTGCGGAGTTGGCAGGTAAAAATAGGAGCGGTCAACCTGCTTTGACGAGTACCAGCACGCTGTTGGTTGGCACTACGATTTGGTCTTGCTTGGTGGGAATGGGCGGGTTCTTGTATTGGCGCAGGGCTTTTTCGATTTGCTGCTTGGCCTCGAGCAGGGCGGCGTCTAATGTTGATGCAGTGATGACGATTTTGGGGAAGTCGGGAACATGGGCGGTGCAACCGTCCGGGGATAAGGTGCAGAGTACAGGGTAGGGCTGGTTCTCCACAGAGATGCTGTACTGCATCCCGAACATATCGTTCATCTTGTCCATTTCGCGCCGTTTGTGTTCGTCCATACTGTGAACGTAGGTGTCCATTGTGAACGCCACCGAGTAGTGACCGAGGATGGCTGACAGGGTCTTGTAGTCCATGCCGCGCTCTAATGCACGGGTGGCGAAGGTGTGGCGCAGGGCGTGGAAGGTAAAGTGCCCGATATCAGCATCCTTCAACAGGCGGTCGTAGTAATCCTTGAAGGTTTTCTGCTCAAAGTAGTGTCCAACCTCGTTGGTGACGATGAATCCCTCGTCGGTGTACTTATCCCCTGCACGAATCTTGTCCTGTGCTTGCTGCTGTTTCCAGCGGGTAAGCTCGTCTGCCATTGTGCAGGTCAGTGGAATCGTGCGGCGGGAGTTTTTCGTTTTGGGTGTGCCGAATACGATTTCGGTTTTGTTTTCGCCGTCGTGGGCTTCGTACTTGGCAAGGCGGTTGATGGTACGGCGTACATGAAGCTGCGCGGTGGAAAAATCAATATCTTCCCACTTCAGCGCCAGCAACTCCCCCATGCGTAATCCGGTACACAAGTCTAAGCGGATAAACACGCCGTAGCGGTGGCGGTAGCTGGCTTGCACCAGCGCCCGCTGCTGGTCGTTGGTAAAGACTACGACTTCGGGTTTCTCGCCGCTGGGCAGGGTCACGGCATCGCAGGGATTGTATACTAACAAGCGCTCCTTTACGGCTG
>ENA-OYXY01000410-OYXY01000410.1-human-gut-metagenome-genome-assembly--contig:-NODE-410-length-21314-cov-5.505621_pt1 | contig 21314 bp, 20 predicted proteins | sample MGYA00244058_ERZ653438 | MGnify/ENA primary metagenome ERZ653438 (study PRJEB26926, sample SAMN06165026) | human gut metagenome | biome: ENVO:00009003; feature: ENVO:2100002; material: ENVO:00002003... | reverse complement strand
TCGTCGGCAGCGTCAGATGTGTATAAGAGACAGATATAGGAAAATATATCCAATTGACAAAGTATGATTTCTGTGTATAATAAAAAGGAATTGTTCGCGTCAGAACGACAGTTGTATCAGACAGCAAGATTAGGGAGTGTGTAATGACAATGAGGTCATTCGCACTTTTTTGCGTATTAGACAAAATACTTTGACGTGGTGCAGTGATAATGCTTTAAAAAATCAAAATAATGCATTATCGATACAAATCCAAGAGGGAGAGAAAAATATGGGTAAGTACATTGTAAAGAGAGTTATTCTCGCGATTTTTACAATCTTCATTATCAGTCTTATTACATTCTTTGCCATGAATGCAATTCCGGGTGGTCCATTCAATTCGGAGAAGGCAAAGAGTCCGGCGGTAATGAAAGAGCTTGAGGCACGCTACGGACTGGATCAGCCACTTATAGTCCAGTACAAGAATTACATGGCAGGCGTGCTGCACGGAGATTTCGGTGTTAGTCTTAAGACAGACCGTCCGATCTCAGATATCATTGGGGAGAGCTTCCCGATTTCAGCGAAGCTTGGACTCTTAGCGGCGCTCACTGCGATAGTATTCGGAGTGGTGCTTGGTTCGATAGCAGCGCTGATGCGAAACAGGTGGCCGGATCGAGTTATAGTATTCTTCGTCACACTGATTACGTCGATGCCGTCATTTGTCATCGCTACGTTATTACTTTATTTCTTCTGTATAAAGCTTGGCGTGGTGCAGGCCTTCAGCTCAGGAAGCAACATGATATTACTTCCGGTGCTGTCACTGTCACTTTCACCGATGGCATATATTACAAGACTTACAAAGACTTCAATGCTTGATGCACTCGGACAGGATTACATCCGTACGGCAAAGGCCAAGGGTGTACATCAGTACAAGATTATATTTGTACATGCGCTTCGTAATGCGCTCATTCCGGTCATCACATATGTGGGACCTATGATTGGTGGTATCCTCACAGGTTCAATGGTTATTGAGAGTATTTTCAATATCGGAGGACTCGGTTCCAAGTTCGTAAGCTGTATCACAAACCGTGATTACACAATGATTATGGCTACAACGCTTTTCCTTGCTGTCATCATGGTAGGCGCGAACCTCATTACAGATATTGTATACAAAGTGATTGATCCACGTATTAAGCTTGATTAAGGAGAGATAAAGATGAAAGATAATATGAAGAGAGCTCCTTTCTCCACACAGATTGACCTTAGCAAGTTCGATATGAAGGATTTTGCCAAGGCATCAGATGAAGAGAAACGCCAGCAGGAGGTTATGGGTGAGTCAACTACCTTCTTTAAGGATGGTCTTAAGAGACTCCGCAAAAATCCACTGGCTATGGGTTCTATTATAGTTTTGGTTTTACTTATTTTGGTTATTCTTCTGGCACCAAAGATTGTGCCTTACGGCTATGCAGATATCGTTAAGGGTGCACAGAACTTAGGACCTTTCCAGTACAGCGATGCTGAGCAGGCACAGATTGATGCAGGTGAGAAGCTGTTCCCGCACATTTTTGGCACAGATGAGCTCGGAAGAGACTATTTTATCCGTGTTGTTTACGGAGCTCGTGTATCGCTGGGAGTCGGTGTGTTTGCATCACTGCTTGTGCTTATAATCGGTATCATTTACGGTTCCGTATCAGGCTTCTGCGGTGGCAAGGTAGATATGGTTATGATGAGAATAGTAGATATCATTTATTCATTGCCGGATATGCTGCTCATCATTTTACTCGCAGTTGTATTAAATGAGGTGCTAACACCTGTAATAAAGGGTACAGTGCTTTCAAAGCTCGGTGTCAACATGATTGCACTTTTCATAGTGTTTGGATTGCTTTACTGGGTAGGAATGGCAAGACTTATAAGAGGTCAGATTCTTACCATCAAGCAGAATGAGTACATTCTCGCAGCAAAGTGTATCGGAACATCATCAGCCCGCACTATCAGAAAACACATTTTACCGAACTGTCTGTCAGTAATCATCATTACTACAGCGCTTCAGATACCATCAGCCATCTTTACTGAGAGTTATCTGTCATTTATCGGACTTGGTGTTTCGGCTCCTATGCCTTCACTTGGTTCGTTGGCAAATACAGCGCGTGGCGGACTCCAGAGCTACCCATTGCGTCTTATTTTTCCGGCGCTTACGATTTGTATCATTGTTCTTACATTGAATCTTATCGGTGACGGTTTAAGAGATGCATTTGACCCTAAATTATCGAAATAGTAAGGAGTGAGTAAGATGGAAGATAATAAGTTTGTTCTTGAAGTATCTGATCTGCACACTACCTTCAAGACCGATAACGGAGACGTATCAGCTGTAAACGGTGTCAGCTTTAAGCTTGAGCCGGGAAAGACTCTTGGAATCGTAGGAGAGTCAGGCTCAGGAAAGTCAGTTACAGCATATTCAATCATGCAGATTCTTGCTGAGAATGGTGCCATCACAGGCGGCTCAGTAAAATATAAGGGTGAGGATATCACCAAATGGAACAAAAAGAAAATGGCAGATTTCAGAGGAAAATGCTGTTCAATCATTTTCCAGGATCCTATGACATCGCTTAATCCGGTATTTACGGTAGGCTACCAGCTTGAGGAGGCAGTGCTTCTTCACACAGATCGTACAAAGAAGGAAGCAAAGGAGCGCGCTATAGAGATGCTCACACTTGTAGGAGTAAATGAGCCTGAGAAGCGTGTAAATCAGTACCCTCATGAGCTTTCGGGTGGTATGAGACAGCGTGTCATGATAGCTATGGCATTAGCCTGTGAGCCGGATATCCTTATCGCAGATGAGCCGACAACAGCTCTTGATGTGACTATCCAGGCACAGATTCTTGAGCTTATGCAGTCATTGCAGGAAAAGCTCGGCATGGCCATCATCATGGTTACACATGATCTGGGTGTCATTGCTTCAATGTGTGATGAGATCATAGTTATGTACGGCGGCCGTGTGTGTGAGAGAGGAACAGCAGATGCCATATTCTACAGCCCGGCGCATGAGTACACAAAGGGACTGCTTCGTTCAATCCCTACAAAGACCAATTCAAAAACCAGGCTTGTTCCTATCGGAGGCACACCAATCAATATGCTCAACATGCCAAAGGGCTGTGCATTCTGCCCTCGCTGTGATGCCGCTATGAAGATATGTCTCACCGAAAAGCCGGAGGAAATCTGGGTTGGAGAAGATCATCTCGCATCATGCTGGATGAATATAAAGAATATGATGGAGGAGGGAAAATCAAATGAGTAATGAGACAAATAACAACGAGTACCTGCTCAAGGTAGACCATTTGAAGCAGTATTTCCCTGTTCATGACGGATTTAAAAAGATGGAATTAAAGGCAGTCGATGATGTGTCATTTGCCATAAAGCCGGGTGAGACGCTTGGACTTGTTGGCGAGTCAGGCTGTGGAAAGACAACCGTAGGACGTACTCTTTTACGTCTGTACCAGCCGACAGCGGGACGCATTGAGTTTGACGGCAATGTATTGTTTGACAGTGAGAAGAAGATAGATGTGGATATGCATCCTTACCGTAAGCAGATGCAGATGGTATTCCAGGATCCGTATTCATCACTCAACCCTCGTATGACGGTTGAGGATATCATCGGAGAGCCTCTCGATGTGCACAAGCTCTATAATAGCAAGAAAGAGCGCCATGAGATGATTATGGATCTCATGGAGACAGTTGGACTAAACGCAGACCATGCCACACGTTATGCGCATGAGTTTTCGGGTGGACAGAGACAGCGTATCGGAATAGCAAGAGCGCTTGCAGTAGATCCGAAGTTTATCGTATGTGATGAGCCGGTATCGGCACTTGATGTTTCAATTCAGGCTCAGGTAGTCAACATGTTTGAGGATCTGCAGAAGGAGAGAGGGTTATCATACCTGTTTATAGCGCACGATCTGCTTGTAGTGCAGCATATCTCTGATAGAATAGCTGTTATGTACTTAGGTCATATGATGGAGCTTGCAGATGCGGATGAGCTGATGGACAATCCAATCCATCCGTACACACAGTCGTTGCTTTCAGCGGTTCCGATCCCGGATCCTGAGACTGCCAGACACAGCAAGCGAATCGTGCTTGAGGGAGATGTTCCTTCGCCTCTTCGCATGCCTAGCGGCTGTCCATTCCGTTCGCGCTGTAAATACGCGACAGAACAGTGTGCAGCAGCACGTCCGGAGCTTACAGACAGAGGAAACGGACATATGGTTGCATGCTTCAACCGCTAATATAAGGTTTTTACCGGCATATAGCTTAAGCCACATGTGCCGGTTCTAACATAAATTTATTTTTCATATTAATTAATTAGGAGGAAGAAAGATGAAAAAGAGATTAGTAGCACTTACTCTTGTTGCAGCTATGGCACTTGGCATGACTGCTTGTGGAAGCAAGAGCAACAACAAAACAACTACTAACGATAATTCTGATACTGCTGTATCAACAGCCGTAGACTGGACAAGCTATGATGAGTTAGTAGAATCTATCCGTACAGAAGCAGATCTTGCAAAGCGTGCAGAGATGATGCACCAGGCAGAGGATATGCTTATGGATACATGGTGTGTTATTCCACTTTACTACTACAATGACCAGTATATGCTCAAGGATTATGTCACAGACGTATACTCAACAGTAGAGGGTATGAAATACTTTTACAATGCAAAGAACACAAAGAATGCCGGAAAGTTAAACATCTTCATGGCATCAGAGCCTGATCATATCGATCCTGCATTAAACAGTACTGTTGACGGCGGATGTCTTGCAGTAAACAGCTTTGAGGGTCTTATGCGTTACAACGCTGAGGGCAAGCTTGAGCCTGCATGTGCAGAGAGCTATGAGGTTTCTGAGGATGGTCTCACATACACATTCACAATGCGTGACGGTCTTAAGTGGTCAAATGGTGATGAGCTTACTGCAAAGGATTTCGAGTGGTCTTGGAAGAGAGCAGCAGATCCTAAGACAGCTGCAGATTACAGCTACCTTTGCGCAGTATTCGCAGGATATGATGATACAAAGGGTCTTGCTGCTGATGATGTAGTAGCTTCTGAGGATGGAAAGACTCTTACAGTCAAGCTTAAAGCAGTTACACCATACTTCCTTGACTTATGTGCATTCCCATTCTTCTTCCCTGTAAACCAGAAGTCAGTAGAGGGAAATGATGACTGGGCAAACGATGCAAGCGACAAGTTCGTTACAAACGGTGCATTCACACTCAAGGAGTGGAAACATGATTCAAGCATGACATATGTTAAGAATCCTAACTACTGGGATGCTGACAATGTAACAGTTGATGAGATGAACGTAATGCTTACATCTGATGATGTTTCAGCTTACACAGCTTACCAGAACGGTGACCTTGATTTTATTGATTCAATTCCTACAGCAGAGATTGAGGCAGCTAAGAAGACAAGCGAATTCTACACAGTAGACAACCTTGGAACATACTACGTAGGCTTCAACATTAACTCTAAGCTCTACTCAGAACTTGGATTAGATGCTGACCAGGCTAAGGTATTCAGAAAAGCAATCTGTCTTCTTATCGATCGTCAGTACATTATCGATACAATCGCCCAGGGCGGACAGAAGATTGCCACAACATTTATCCCAGAGGGTGTTACAGATGGTAACGGTGGCGAGTTCAAGAACAAAGATTACTACGGCACAGATTACGATAAGAACTTTGAGGAGGCTAAAGAGCTTCTTGCTTCTATCGGATTATTAGATGAGAGCACAGGCCAGGTAAACCAGACTGTCGAGTTCACATACCTTGTAAACAACTCAGAGTCAAATGTAAAGATTGGTGAGGCTATCCAGGCAGATCTTTCAAAGGTAGGTATCAACTTAAAGGTTGAGCAGCAGGAGTGGAACGTATTCCTTAACAGCCGTAAGGACGGACAGTTTGATTTCGCCCGTGAGGGATGGCTTATGGATTACAACGATCCAATCAACATGCTTGAGATGTTCACAACAAAATCAGGTAACAACGATATGCAGTTCGGTCGTTAATTTGATTTTGCTATCATAACAAAGCCGCTCGTGCCATTCGCACGACGATGCGAATAACATGCAGAGTATACAGGAAGTCATACAGCTATTGTATGGCTTCCTTTTTTTGCGTTTAAAGTGGGCTTTTCAGAGCGAAAAAAGGCTCTTTAAAAAAATATGATAATGGTGTAGAATTGTTATTATATAGTTTTAGAATGATGTTTGAGGGTGTGTGATGATTTTAGGACTAAGTGATACGGAAAAGAAATTTAAGACAGCGATGGATACGGCAGGTGCCGACATGACAGTGGTCAACAGCTGGCTTAAGCTGTATGTCAAAACAAAAAAGAATTCCTCCGGTGTTGCAAAGCGCTATTATGGCGTGAAGACAGGTTTAAGCAGCCTGCTTTCAGATTTAAAGGAGCTTGAGCAACAAGTTATCGGGTATTGTGAGCTCACAGGAACCGACCGGAAGCACTTTGGAGAGCTGATAAAGGCTTGCAAAGTGAAAAGAGGCATGTTTGACGATGAATTTTTAATCAGCAAGGTGGACACGGATTTTCACACGACTCTGGACTCTGTTGTAAAGCAGGGGGAGAGATATCTGTCATCCTTTGACAACGGTATCATTTTACAGAGTGAGATAGAGAATCTGATACACCTGACAAATGAGGGGCTTGAAAGGAAAAAGCCTGATTTGTTTGCTCTGTCATATTTCTATCTGGGGCACAACAACAAAGAGCTTGCAGAGCTGAATTTCACACAAAAGACTAAGAGAGTGCATGAGATATATTACGAGGAGTTCTGGAAGGATATATTAAAGCAGCTTGAGGCATGTGTGAAGCAGGCTGAGGCCATAAACGATAAGTATGAGGGCACGACAGACCGGCGCACGGCAAGGATACTGTCGGAGCTTAATCCGCTGCTTGTGGGTGTTACAAAGCAATGGGAGCCGGAACAGACAGCAGAGTACATACTGCGCGATATGTGCAGGATATTCAGGGATTGACATAGAAAATGCAGATTGATAAAGGAGCAGAATATGGATGTTATAATTTGGGTAATTATCTTAGGAGCTGTTTTTTACATTAACAAAAAATCAAAGAGCGCAGGCAGTAAAAACACGCAGCCAAACAAACCGAGACCGCAGCAGAAGCAGATACAGCAGATATGGAACAGCATGCAGAATACAGTTCAGTCGGGTATGAATGCATTGAACCAGACATATCAGCAGAAACCACAGCCACAGATGCAGCAGAGAGCACAGCAGCCTCAGAGACAACAGATGCAGCAGAGAGTACAGCCGCAGCAGAGCAATCCGGATATAGTGCAGAGGGCCGTGAAAAATAACGCACGCTTTGCGGATGATACGACACAAAAAGAGCTTGAGACTATGCACGGACATAGCGAGGCACAGCAGAGAATGGCTCAGGAGCACTCAAGAAACTGCCAGACACTGCATACCAAAGCGGCAGACGGTGCAAAGATTATAGAGGCTGAGACACAGAGCATGTTTGGCAGTGTTGAGGATCTGATTGCCATGGGATACAGCGGTAATCTGGAGTTTGAGAGAGATTTCCTTGGAGAAGGCTTAGACATGATTAACAACTTTTAAATAATATGAAAAGAGGCAGAAATGATGGACAGAACACCAAAGCCCGGAGAGCTTTACAGGCATTTTAAGAATAAGCTGTATCAGATAGTTACAGTGGCAACACATTCAGAGACAGGGGAAAAGCTTGTGATTTATCAGGCTTTATATGATGATTTTGGGATATACGCCAGACCACTCGACATGTTTGTAAGCGAGGTGGACCATGAGAAATATCCTGATGTGAAGCAGAAATACAGATTTGAGAAGATCACACTTAAGAATCAGCCGGAGGATATGTCGGGAAAGAGTATCTCTTTGAGCACTAATGCGATTGCAGCTAATGCACCTGAAGCTGTGAGTGTTCAGACACAGGCATGTTATGAGCCGGCACCGGATGCAGATGAAGGCCAGGCACCGGATCCGCGTTTGCTGGAGTTTCTTGATGCGGATACCTTTGAAGAGAAGTACAATATACTTATTTCAATGAGGGATATCATAACCGACCGCCTTATAGATGACATAGCGGTGGTTATGGATGTTGTAGTTCCTGAGGGCCCATTGCAAAAGCGGTATGATGATTTAAAGAATACGATAAAGACCAGGCAGTACTATGAATTTTCCAATCGACTCAGATAGCTGTTGTGATATTTGCCGGATTCAGTGACATCCTCGCCAAACCAGTCAGGCGCTGTGAATTCATTTGCTGCGTCGACAGAGTCGAATTCAACCTCCACCAGCGTCAGAGGAGCTAAATCACCCTCAAATACATCAAGCTCTGCGGTCAGGCCACCGTCAAGAGGTATGAGATAGCGTGTCTTTTCGATGAGACGACCGTCAATCTTTTGGACAAGATGGTCGTAGGCTTTTTTTGTGAGAGGAAGATTGTACTCCTCGCGCACCATAAGACCGGCTCCCTTGTAGGTCATATAATAGCTGTCATTTGAGCGTCTGACTCTGACAACAGGCGAGGTGCACAGATAGCCCTGGGCGATTTTCTTGCTCGCGTAGCTGTCTAAATTGGAAGGAAGCTGTTTAAGTAAGTATTTTCTTTCGATTTCCATGGTATATCCTTTCAGGTTACTGGTAGATTTATAGTTACGGTTTATACTTTTGTTTTACCCTCATATCATTTATATATGATTATAATGACCGGTATTTAAAAATTCAAGGACGAACCGCAGCTTTTTATAGTATGATTAAAGGGTCAAAAGGTATCATAGTATTATCAAAGATAAATAAAGGAGAAAAATATGATTAAAGTAGGAATTTTTATGGCAGACGGCTGTGAGGAGATTGAAGGACTTACAGTAGTCGATATAGTTAGAAGAGCAAAGCTGGAGATTGAAACCATATCAATCACGGAAAAAGCCGAGGTGACAAGCTCTCATCAGGTGACATTTAAGACAGATACCACAAAGGCACAGGCTGATTTTGACAGCTACGATGCAATCGTACTGCCGGGAGGCATGCCGGGTACATTAAACCTTGGCGCGGATGAGACCGTAGTAAAGACAATTAAGAGATTTGCCGCTGAGGGAAAGCTTGTTGCAGCGATATGTGCAGCGCCTAGCGTGCTCGGTGAGAATCATATACTTGAGGGCAAAAAAGCTACCTGTCATCCGGGCTTTGAGGAAAAGCTGCTCGGTGCACAGTGGCTTGAGCAGCCTGTAGTTGTGGATGGCAATGTGATTACAAGTCGTGGAATGGGAACAGCTATTGCGTTTGCACTCGAGCTTGTCAGATACTTCACAGACGATGCCACAGTAGAGCATATTCGACAGGGACTGGTATACTAATACAACGTTCAGCAAATAATCATATTATTAGTATTATAACAAAAGAGGTCACACACCAAACCCCATGGTGCGCGGCCTCTTTTTATGCTTGCATTTGAAGCGTACATTTGAAGCCTGCTATTACAGAGCTTATTTCATCTGCTGCTCCTGCTTCATGATCATCTGCTTGACCATCTCGCCACCGATTGAACCGGCCTGCTTAGAAGTAAGGTCACCGTTGTAGCCCTCTTTTAATGGGACTCCAAGCTCTGAAGCAACCTCTTCCTTGAAACGGCTCATAGCCTCTTTTGCCTCCGGTACAGAAGCCTTTTTACTACTTGATGCTGCCATAATGCAATACCTCCTTTTAAAACGTTATACACAAGCTGTATGTGTATGGAAATATTATGCCGTAAAATGACAAAAATATGTTTTGGTATTGCTGACAATTTATGGAATTATACACAAAAGCAAATTTAATGTAAAAAACACTGGAAATAGTGGACTTGTTGTGTTATAATCATCCAATGACTGGGCTTAGCAGTTTATAAAGCATGCCCACATTACATTTGATGTACATACCATTCATATATATTTTTAAGGAGGATAACGATTGACATGAGTGTACAGGTTGAGAATTTAGAGCATAATATGGCGAAGCTTACTATTGAGGTAGCAGCTGAGGAATTAGAGAAAGCATTGGATTCTGCATATCAGAAGCAGAAGAAACAGATTAGTGTACCTGGATTCCGTAAAGGAAAAGTGCCAAGAGCTATGATTGAGAAAATGTATGGAGCAGGTGTGTTCTACGAGGAAGCAGCAAACATTCTTATGCAGCAGACATACGCAGGTGCTGTTGACGAGAGCGGTGTTGACATTGTTTCACGCCCAACAGTTGAGGTTACTCAGATTGAGAAGGGACAGCCTTTCATCTACACAGCAGAGGTTGCTGTAAGACCTGAGGTTACTCTTGGTAAGTACATGGGCGTTACAGTTACAAAGATCGACACATCAGTTTCTGATGAAGAGGTTGACGCTGAGCTTGAGAACCAGAGAAACAAAAATGCAAGAACAGTTACAGTTACAGATCGTCCTGTAGCAGAGGGAGATACAGCAGTTATCGACTTTGAGGGATTTGTTGACGGAGTAGCTTTCGAGGGTGGAAAGGGTGAGAATCATCCATTAGAGATCGGTTCACACACATTCATCGATACATTCGAGGATCAGTTAGTAGGAAAGAACACAGGCGATGAGGTTGAGGTCAATGTAACATTCCCTGAGCAGTATCAGGCAGCAGACCTTGCAGGAAAGCCGGCTACATTCAAGGTTAAGATCAACGAGATCAAGGCTAAGGAGCTTCCAGAGCTTGATGATGAGTTTGCACAGGATGCAGCAGGTGTTGATACATTAGCTGAGTACAAAGAGGAAATCAAAAAGAACCTCACAGAGAAGAAAGAGACAGAAGCTAAGAAGACTAAAGAGGATGAGGCTATCCAGAAGATTATCGATAAGTCAAAGATGGATCTTCCTGAGGCAATGATTGAGACACAGTGTGAGACAATGGTTGAGGAGTTCGCTCAGAGAATCGCACAGAGCGGTCTTACAATGGAGCAGTACTTACAGTTCTCAGGCATGACAGTTGACCAGCTTAAGGATCAGGTTCGTCCTGAGGCTACAACACGTATCCAGAGCAGCCTTGTACTTGAGCAGATTGCCAAGGAGGAAAATATCGAGGTTACTGATGCAGATATCGATGCTGAGGTAGAGAAGATGGCTAAGGCATACGGCATGGAGGCTGATAAGCTTAAAGAGTACATGGGAGATGCTGAGAAGGAGTCTATGAAGAAAGACCTTGCTATCACAAAGGCTGTAGATCTTATCATGGACAACGTTAAAGAGCGTGCAAAGGCAAAGAAAAAGGCTGATGCAGAAGAGTCTACAGAAGAATAAGATTTTTGAATCAAGATTTGATGGACTGGCTCAGAAGCCTATTTTCTGAGCTGGTCTTTTGAGCTTTTATAAAGGAGGTATTTTATATGAGTTTAGTACCATATGTCATTGAACAGACCAGCAGAGGAGAGCGCAACTACGACATTTACTCCAGATTATTAAAAGATCGTATCATTTTCCTTGGAGAGGAAGTAAATGAGACAACAGCCAGCCTTGTTGTTGCCCAGCTTTTATTCCTTGAGTCTGAGGATCCGAATAAGGATATCCACCTTTACATCAATTCACCGGGTGGAATGGTTACAGCAGGACTTGCTATTTACGATACTATGCAGTACATCAAGTGTGATGTTTCAACAATCTGTATCGGTCTTGCAGCAAGCATGGGAGCTTTCCTTCTTGCAGGCGGTGCAAAGGGCAAGAGATATGCTCTTCCAAATGCAGAGATTATGATTCATCAGCCATCGGGCGGTGCAAAGGGTCAGGCTACTGAGATTCAGATTGCTGCAGAAAATATTTTAAAGACAAAGAAGAGATTAAACGAAATTTTAGCAGCCAATACAGGCAAGCCATACGAGACAATTGCAGCTGATACAGAGCGAGACAACTATATGTCAGCACAGGAAGCCGCAGAGTATGGTCTCATAGACAGTGTAATAACAAACAGATAATCAGAAGTTAGATGAATTTAAGAGGGTACCCCATATGGGATGCCCTCATGCAATAAAAGGAGTTAATAATGGCAGGAAAAAACGACGGAAAGATTCGCTGCTCATTTTGCGGTAAGACACAGGACCAGGTAAATCGTTTGATTTCCGGACCTAATGGAGCTTTTATCTGCGATGAGTGTATAGATATATGTGCCGAGATTCTTGAGGAAGAAGGCGTAGAGGGTCATGAGGACAAAAGCAGCGCTAAGGATGATATAAATCTTGTTACTCCGGAGGAGCTTAAGGCGTTTTTGGACGATTATGTAATAGGACAGGACCAGGCAAAGAAGGTGCTTTCGGTTGCTGTTTACAATCACTATAAGAGAGTACTGGCAGGTGATACATCAGATGTAGAGCTTCAGAAGAGTAATATTCTCATGCTTGGACCTACAGGTTCAGGAAAGACACTTCTTGCGCAGACACTTGCCAGAGTGATAAATGTTCCATTTGCTATCGCTGATGCTACAACACTTACAGAGGCAGGATACGTAGGTGAGGATGTGGAGAATATCCTGTTAAAGCTTATTCAGGCGGCAGATTATGATATCGAGCGTGCAGAGCATGGTATCATTTATATAGATGAGATAGATAAAATTACAAAGAAATCAGAGAATGTCTCAATCACCAGAGATGTGTCAGGCGAGGGTGTACAGCAGGCTCTTTTAAAGATTCTTGAGGGCACAGAGGCATCTGTACCGCCACAGGGCGGAAGAAAGCATCCGCAGCAGGAGCTTATTCCTATTGATACTACTAATATACTTTTTATCTGCGGTGGAGCATTTGATGGTCTGGAAAAAATTATCGACAGTCGTATGGATACATCATCTATAGGCTTCAATTCAGATGTAAAGTCAAAGACAGAGCTCAATGTAGGAGAGGCGTTTAAGCATGCACTGCCACAGGATTTTGTGAAGTTTGGATTGATTCCTGAGTTTATCGGACGTGTACCTATTACCGTTTCTCTCGAGGCACTCGACAGGGATGCGCTTATCCGCATATTGAAGGAGCCTAAGAACTCGCTTATCAAGCAGTACACCAAGCTTTTTGAGCTTGACGGAGTAGGGCTTGAGTTCACAGACGATGCAGTCAATGCCATCGCTGACAAGGCGCTTGAGAGAAAGACAGGAGCCAGAGGACTTCGTGCAATCATGGAGGCTGTTATGCTTGACCTTATGTATCGTATACCGTCAGACAAGAGCATCAGCAGATGTGTAATAGACAAGGATATCGTTGAGGATAACTTAAAGCTTGATGGTGATTGCGTGCCTGAGGCATATATCGAGGAAAAAGCGGCATCGTAAGTACATGGCGGTATTTTACAAAAGATACAGCATCGGATAATATAAATTGCACAGCGGTTTGATATGCATGGCTGTGCAATAATACAGGAGATATAAGTGGAAGAACAGATTATGAATATGCCTGCAGTAGCGCTGAGAGGGCTTACTATTCTGCCGGGGATGATTGCCCATTTCGACATCAGCAGAGAGCGCTCTCTTCGTGCTGTCGAGGAGGCTATGGAGCAGGATCAAAAGATTTATCTTGTCACACAAAGGAATGTGGACAGTGAGGACCCGACTCAGGAAGACCTCTATCAGATGGGTATTGTTGCTGATATAAAGCAGGTTGTCAGATTACAGAATGATGTTGTGAGAATACTTGTAGATGGAATAAGCCGGGCAGCATTGCTTGGCTTTACCGGTAATGAGAAGTACCTTGAGGCAGAAATCTGTTATTGTGATAGTAATGCAGACAGCCTGCCGGAGGATCTCAGGGAAGCCATGCTTCTCGGAGTCAGAGAGGCTTTTCACAGATATGCGGCAGTCGTCGGCAAAATCAGCAAGGAGCTTATCAGACAGATAGATCAGTATGAGGATCTTGAAAAGCTCATTGATTATGTAACCAACAATCTGCCGGTGTCATATGAGCTTAAGCAGCAGGTGCTTGAGGCAGAGGATATCAATGACAGATATCAGGTTATAGTATCATTACTTCTCTCCCAGGTGGAGGTTATTTCCATAAAGAATGAGCTTCAGAAAAAAGTAAAGGTTCGTGTGGACAAGCATCAGAAGGAGTATGTGCTTCGTGAACAGCTTGGTGTGATACGTGAGGAGCTGGGCGAGAATGCTGACTCGGAGGCTGATGAATATGAGAAAAAGCTATCTGAGTTAGATGCGCCTGACTACGTAAAGGAAAAGACGAAAAAAGAGATAAAGCGCTTTAGAAATATGAGCAGCAGCTCATCAGAGAGCACAGTTGAGAGAGGCTATATAGAGACAGTACTTGAGCTTCCGTGGAACAAGATGTCTGTGGACAACAAGGATCTTGACCATGCAGCACAGGTGCTCGATGATGATCACTACGGATTAAAGGATGTTAAGGAGAGAATACTTGAGTTTCTGGCAGTCAGAAATCTGACAAGCAAGGGAGAGAGTCCTATAATTTGTCTTGTAGGTCCTCCGGGAACAGGAAAGACAAGCATAGCCCGTTCAATTGCGTCTGCACTGGAGAAGAAATATGTGCGTATTTCTCTTGGTGGTGTGCGTGATGAGGCAGAAATCCGTGGACACAGAAAGACATATATCGGCGCTATGCCGGGCCGTATAGTAAATGGCTTAAGACAGGCAGGCGTTTCAAATCCTCTCATGCTGTTGGATGAGATAGATAAGGTGTCAAGTGACTACAAGGGTGACACATCAGCCGCTCTTCTCGAGGTGCTTGACAGTGAGCAGAACTGCAGATTCAGGGATCATTACATCGAGATGCCTGTGGATTTGTCGGAGGTGCTTTTTATTGCAACGGCAAATGAGGTTTCAGGTATTCCAAAGCCACTTCTTGACAGGATGGAGCTTATCGAGGTGTCAAGTTACACTGAAAATGAGAAGTTTCACATAGCAAAGGAACACCTGGTTGAGAAGCAAAAGAGCAAAAACGGAATTAAAAAGGAACAGCTTACGATAACAGATGGTGCTTTAAAGGATATCATCAGGCTGTACACCAGAGAGGCCGGAGTCAGAAGCCTTGAGAGGACTATCGGCAAGCTGTGCCGCAAGGCTGCCAGGGAAATCTTTAAGGACAGCGAAGCTGCTGTAAAGGTTACAAAGACCAATCTTAAGACGTATCTGGGCAATCCGAAGTACAGTCCGGAGAAGAAAAATGATCACGCAGAGGTTGGAATCGTAAGAGGCCTGGCATGGACCAGCGTGGGCGGTGTCACACTCGAGGTTGAGGTGAATGTGCTGCCGGGCAAGGGTGAGCTCGTGCTCACCGGTAAGCTTGGCGACGTGATGAAGGAGTCGGCACAGGCGGCACTTAGCTATGTGCGGTCAATAAGCGAAGGATATGGCATTGATGCAGAGTTTTACACGAAGCATGATATCCATATACATATTCCCGAGGGAGCAGTGCCAAAGGACGGACCATCTGCGGGTATCACTATGGCGACAGCCATGCTCTCGGCTATTACAGACAGAGCTGTCAGGGCAGATGTAGCCATGACGGGCGAGATAACACTGCGCGGCAGGGTGCTTCCGATAGGAGGACTCAAGGAAAAACTGCTTGCAGCCAAAGTAATCGGAATAAAAACAGTATGTATTCCAAAGGATAATGAAAAGGACCTGGAGGAGATTTCAAAAGAAATAACAGACGGCATGGAAATCGTGCCGGTGGAGAGATTTTCACAGGTGGAGAAGATAGCATTTGTAAAATAAGAATGAGGAAGAGATTATGGTAATTAAAAGTGTTAATTTAGAGACAGTTTGCGGAATTACAAGCACAATCCCTGACAATGAGTATAATGAGGTGGCATTTGCCGGCAAGTCAAATGTAGGCAAGTCGTCACTGATCAACGCACTCATGAACAGAAAGTCACTTGCCAGGATCTCTTCACAGCCCGGCAAGACACAGACCATCAATTTTTATAACGTCAATGGCGCCATGTATCTGGTCGATCTGCCGGGCTATGGCTATGCCAATGCCAATATCGAGATAAAAGCTAAATGGGGACAGATGATAGAAAACTATCTTCACACCTCAAAAAAGCTTCAGGCAGTGTTTCTTTTAATAGATATAAGGCATGAGCCATCGGACAATGATATCATGATGTATGACTGGATGGTAAACCAGGGCTTTGCACCGATCATCATTGCAACCAAATCTGATAAATTGAAAAAAAGCCAGATTGCCGCACACATAAAGACTATCAAGGATGTGCTTCATGTGAAGCCGGGCACGGTAGTTATACCGTTTTCGTCCATGTCAAAGGAAGGCAGGGACGAAATCTGGAATCTCATAGATTCACTCGTGTTTGACGAGGAGACGCTTCTTGCCATGAAACAGGAGGAAGAAGCAAAGCGCGAGGCAAAATCAGCTGCAAAAAGAGCCGCTGCATCCCAGCCACACAAAAAGGAGCGCTGGAAGAAGACCGGAAAGCCGGTTGCCAAAAAGACTAAAGAACGCAGAGATAAGGCCAAGAGCAAAAAAAGCGTTAATAATCATAAAAAGAAATAAAGTCGAAATAGAGTCATAGAAATAAAGTTATAGAAAGAAAGGCGAATATTTAATATATGAAGAATAAATGCAAATTTGTAGGCATTATGTTTTTGTGTATATTGATAGTGTGTACGCTTGCGGTAATGGCATATGAACACACAGCAGGTAAAACAGGAGCTGCCGGTGAAATGTCAGATACTTCGGACAGTGAAAAAAATACTGACGAAGCTGATGATATGCTTACAGTCGTGACATCCTTCTATCCAATGTATATTGCAGCTTTAAATATAGTAGACGGAGTGGAAGGCGTTAGACTTGAAAATCTAAGCGAGCCACAGACCGGTTGTCTGCACGATTTTCAGCTAACACCGGAGGATATGAAGCTTTTATCCACAGCCGATGTTTTTGTAATAAACGGAGGCGGTATAGAGTCGTTTATGTCAGATGTAGCAAAGGCGTATCCGAAGCTTGATGTGGTTGAGGCCTGTGAGGATGTGGCACTTCTTTCTGAGGATGATGCAGACAGTGACCACGACCATGATCACGACGCAGACACAGAATCGGACAGTGACCACGACCATGACCACGAAGCAGACGCAGAATCAGATAGCGCGCACGATCATGACCATGGTGATGAGAATGCCCATGCATGGATGAGCGTGCCGCGTTACCGCACCATGGTTCAGACAATCGCATCCCGGCTTGCCGAAAAGGATGCAAAGCATGCTGATGAATATTATGCAAATGCAAAAGCATATGATGCAAAGCTTGCAGTGCTTGAAGAAAAGATAAATAGCATAAAGAGTCTTACCAATGGACAGAATATCATCATATTCCATGAGGCCTATGCGTATGTAGCTGATGATTTTTCCATGAATGCATGCTATCTGTTAGACCTTGACGAGGAGCGTTCAGTCAGCGCAGGTGAGATAAAACAGGTGATAGGTGCCATAAAGGATGATGGAGTGTCGGTAATACTAGCCGAGGAACTCTACGGAAAGAGCATGGGAGATACCGTATCGCGTGAGACAGATGTGCATGTGATTTATATCGACCCTCTCAACAGGGGAGAGTACGACAAGGACAGCTATCTTTATGGTATGGAGCACAATATAGAGCTTATCAAAGAGGCATTTACTAAATAAAATTGGAGAAAATATGCGGAAAATAATACAGCCATGTGGCTTTCATTGCATAAAAATAAATAACCTTGGAGTGAGCTTCGGAGAGCAGACGGTGCTTGAGGATGTAAATATGCACATACACTGTGGCTCCTTCAATGTCATAATAGGCCAAAACGGTGCCGGAAAATCTACACTCATAAAGGCGATACTCGGCGAGATACCTCACACCGGTACGATTGAGTTCAAGGATACTAAGGACGGACATATGGCTAAGCTTAAAATCGGCTATGTGCCGCAGTCTGTCAATATCGAGAAAAATACACCGGTCAGCGTGTATGACCTCATAGCAAGTTATCAGTACAATTATCCTGTTTTTCTGCCAAAGAGTAAAAAGATAGAGGCAAAGATAAGGGAGACACTCGAGGTATTTGAGGCTGAGGAGCTCATCGACAAGCAGGTGTGCAACCTCTCTGGAGGACAGCTGCAGAGAGTGCTTCTTTCCATGGCAATCATGGACGAGCCGAACCTGCTGCTGTTGGATGAGCCGGTGTCCGGAATAGACCAAAACGGCATGGAGCTTTTCTATAAGACCATGGATTATTTAAAGACTCACTATGACCTTGCAATCATACTTATATCGCACGATTTGGACTATGTGGCAAAGTACGCAGACCATGTTGTACTGCTTGATAAGACCGTTGCAAAGCAGGGAACTGTGAAGGAAGTCTTCGAGAGCAAGGAATTTGAGAGAATTTTTTACACAGGAGAGGAATCCTGGGTGAGAGAGGAGGAGCACAAATGAATATAACCTCCTGGCTTCAATATGATTTCATGAGAAATGCCCTTATCGCTGTGCTCATCATCACACCGCTTTTTGGCATAATGGGAACCATGATTGTAAACAAAAAGATGGCATACTTTTCAGATGCACTCGGACATTCAGCACTTACAGGAATCGCTGTCGGAGTGGTATGCGGCATGGCAGACACCTCGCTTGCCATGGTGATATTTGCGATAGTGTTTGCACTTCTTTTAAATAAGATAGGTAGTCTGAACACTGCATCGACAGATACCATTATATCGGTATTTTCATCGTGCTCTGTGGCGATAGGTCTTGCGATACTGTCAAAGGGCGGCAATTTCAGCAGATACTCAAGTATACTGGTGGGCGATGTGCTAAGCATCACAAAGACTGAGATAGTTTATCTAATTGTGATTTTTGTGGTCACGATAGTATTCTGGGTGCTTTGCTTCAATAAGCTCAACGCCATATGTATACACAGAAGCGTGGCAAAAAGCAAGGGCATCCATGTGCGTCTTCTGGATAATCTGTTTGCGGTGCTTGTAGCACTCATAGTTATGCTATCCATCAAGTGGATAGGTATACTTATAATAAATGCTCTGCTTATATTACCAGCGGCTTCATCAAGGAATATTTCGGAAAATATGCGTGAGTATCATTTCTTTTCAGTGCTATTTTCAGTTTTTTCAGGAATAGTCGGTCTTGCTGTGTCATACTACACCAATGTGGCAACAGGTCCGATGATAGTGATTATTGCATCGGTAATATATTTTTCGACATTTATATTTGGAAGAAAATTGAAAAAATAACGGCAAGGGCTGTAAGAAACAGATACAAAACAGCCGATACACAATTGTACCAAGACCGGGCTAAAAACAGAATATGATATATTAGAGGGACTGCGCGCAACGTGCAGTCCATTTTTAGGTTAATTTGACTGATGAGATGTAAAAATTAACAATTAAATGAGAATATTTAAATTTGCTCTTTTTGGCAGGGTGTGTTATAATCCTTGTATACAAAAAACAGAGGTAATACAATATGGGTAGTAATAACGATATTTCATTAAAAGCATTAGCCAAGATTAACCTGGGGCTGGATATAGTGAGGCGCAGAGAGGACGGATATCATGAGGTCCGCATGATTATGCAGACCATTCAGCTGTATGACAGGCTCGATATCAAAAGAACACAGGAGCCCGGCATACAGATACAGACCAATCTGTCTTTTCTCCCTGTAAACGAGAACAATCTCATATACAAGGCTGCAAAGCTTCTGATGGATGAGTTTTCTATAACTGACGGTGTATCAGTGAAGCTGGACAAGCGTATTCCTGTTGCAGCAGGGATGGCGGGGGGCAGTACTGATGCGGCAGCTATGCTTATAGGTGTAAACAGGCTTTTTTCACTGGGACTGACAAAGAGACAGCTTATGGAAAGAGGTGTGCAGATAGGTGCGGATGTACCATACTGTATTATGAGAGGCACGGCGCTGGCCGAGGGCATAGGAGAGGCGCTTAGTCCTCTTTCTCCAATGGTAAAGTGTCCGGTGCTTATTGCAAAGCCGTCCATCTCGGTATCCACAAAATTTGTGTACCAGAATCTGAAGCTTGATGATACGACTATTCATCCGGATATAGACCGCCTGATAGATGATATAAAGGCTAAGAATCTGCATGATATCGCAGCGCATATGGGAAATGTCTTAGAGACTGTGACCATACCAAATTATCCGGTGATAGATGAGATAAAGAAGCATATGCTTTCAAATGGCGCAGTAGGAGCCATGATGAGCGGTAGTGGTCCGACGGTTTTTGGTCTGTTTGACGATGAAGATACTGCAAAGAAAGCGTACAAAGCCATGAGAAGCTCACATCTTGCCAGACAGGTGTATCTGACATCTGTATACAATAATCGCAAATAACGTGATATCCGGATAGCACAGCGGGTGCTTTATAGTTACTTTTTTCTTATATGTGAGAATGATAATACAAGAGATAGGAGAAGTTTGATGACTGATAATTTAACTTTAAATATGGATGCATATCTGCCACTTCGTGATGTGGTGTTTAATACACTTCGTGAGGCAATTTTAAAGGGTGAGCTCAAGCCGGGAGAGAGACTTATGGAGTTGCAGCTTGCGTCAAAGCTTGGAGTCAGCCGTACACCTATACGTGAAGCAATCAGAATGCTTGAGCAGGAGGGGCTTGCAGTCACAATGCCGAGAAAGGGCGCAGAGGTTGCCAAGATGACTCTCAAGGATATGGAGGATGTGCTTGAGGTGAGAGAGGCTCTCGATGAGCTTGCAGCCAAAATAGCCTGTAAGAAAATCAGTGATGAGCAGCTTGCGAATCTAAAAACCATAAAGGACGAGTTCAAGAGGAGCATGGACTCAGGAGATGTGAAAAAGATAGCTGAGGAGGATGTGAAGTTTCACGATGCTATCTATGAGGCGACCAACAATGCGAAGCTTGTATCTATGATGAACAATATCCGCGAGCAGATGTACCGCTACAGAGTGGAGTATTTAAAGGATCCAAAGAATTATCCGATGCTTGTGAAGGAGCATGATGCCATCTACAGGGCGCTTGAGGCAAGAAATATGGAGCTTGTGACTACAGAAATGCATACGCATGTGGCTAACCAGGCGGTTGCTGTGAAGGCTGTGATACAAAAGCAGGATGAAGAGAAGAAATAAAACAGAAATATAACAAGATTATAGCAGACAAAGATAATAAAATACAAAATAATATAACAAAACCAGGGGCTGCCGGTTGCACTGACGTGTGAACGGCGGCCTTTTTTTAGTGGCTTAGTTAGTGGCTTAGACTGTCTCTTATACACATCTGACGCTGCCGACGAA
>ENA-OYXY01000367-OYXY01000367.1-human-gut-metagenome-genome-assembly--contig:-NODE-367-length-22819-cov-6.095414_pt1 | contig 22819 bp, 27 predicted proteins | sample MGYA00244058_ERZ653438 | MGnify/ENA primary metagenome ERZ653438 (study PRJEB26926, sample SAMN06165026) | human gut metagenome | biome: ENVO:00009003; feature: ENVO:2100002; material: ENVO:00002003... | reverse complement strand
CGAGATCTAGTACGGTCTCGTGGGCTCGGAGATGTGTATAAGAGACAGGACTGATTGGGGATGGAGCGCCGAAACAGGCGACCTTTATTACAGATCCGGAAAAGAGCTGCATCACGAATACTGCATAAGCGCCGAAGAAATTATAGTATAAAAGGATAGAAAAAAGGATCAATCAAAAACCCACTACAAACAGTAATTACTGTTTGAAAGTGGGATTTTGACATCTCGAAAAAAAGGATAAAAAAGAGGAAAAACAATGGCGAAAAGAAACGATTACATAACAGGACGGGAAGACGGGTTATTAACGGCACTCAAAATCGTCAAAAACGAGGGTGTCGAAGCGCTGGAAAAAGAAATCGAATTCAGGAATGTCACCGGAATCCGTACCGCCTTAGCAAAAAAAGACATTAACAGGGCGACAATCAAGATCAAAGAACAGACAGTAGACACAGTAACAATCCTTTCCGTGGCAACCTTACATGACGAGTTCGGCTTCGGAACACAAAGATGCGACCGATTTATTAAGAGGTTTAACAAAAAGGCGGAATGCATCATGGATGACATGGCAAGCTGGAATGATTATATAAAAATGATCAAAGAAGAACTAGGGATTGAGTTGGGGATTAGAGCGAACAAGTAAAGAAACCAGTACGCGGTTGAGATGAGGTGATTAAAATGCTAAGGAACACATTATGAGCAGATTTATGAAAGTAGAGTAGGAGATGATGCATTGATCAACACAAATGAACCAAGTGCTGCCGCGCTGATCCGAGCGCAGGGGCAGCAGTTAAGAAAGGAAACCGTACTGGAATACTGGAGAAGGACGAGAGGTAATAATAATGCAGAAATGGGAAGAAATCGAACAGAAAAAAGAATACCTCAAGGGATGCATAAAAGCAAAGAATAGAGAAGCGTTGATAAAAGACCAAATACAACAACTAAGACTTGACACGATGTTTCCGGCGTTGCAAGGCGATGGGATGCCACGGGGCAGCAGTCAAAAGGATCTATCAGATTACACGGCGAAGATCGAAAGCCTCATGGAGGAGTTAAAAAAAGAATGGGTTGAAAGCGTGATCCGGTACGAACGCATCAGAAAAGCAATAAACAAAATGAATGATGAACAAGAAAAAGAAGCACTTACAAGATACTATTTACTTAGAGAAAACAATAAAGCGATACAACGAAAAATGGGAGTAAGTAAGGCGAAACTATACAGAATATATGATAGTGCACTGGAAAACTTTGAAATTTTATAGAAATTTTATAAAATGAGACTCCGTGAGACTCGAAAATGTGATATAGTATAAACTGAATTAAAAGACAAAGAGGGAAATAATCCCCTCAAAACCACGCGCAAGGACATCCGAAAGGGTGTCCTGTAGGTTTGTCAAACATATGTTACACCCCGATCAATAAATTCCCTCAGAACAGTTTGTGGTGATTTCCACCCCAGAGGTCTCATGGGAAACTGGTTATAATCCCTACGGTTATAGGTTTGAAGCTGCTTGGAAAAATCCTCAAAGGAATAGAAAGTATGCGAGGTATAAAAACGTTCATTATCCTTGCGGTGGCTGCGTTCCACTTTTCCGTTATGACGTGGTGTAAAGGGTCGGATCAGTTTATGTTGGATGCCAAGTTCTTTTAAAGTCCGTTGGAATAAAGTCAATGTTTCTTTGCCGGAAGTGGAAAAGCGCTTTGTAAACTCCACGCCGTTGTCTGTCTGAACGCATTCGATTGGCATAGGAAAGCGTTGGATCAGATGCTTGAGGAACTGTGCGGATGAATAGGTGCTGTGTTCTTCAAAAGCTTCCACATACCGCCAGCGGGAGTACTCATCAATGGCGGTATACTGATAGAATTTCTTTCCTTTCGCATTATTGACAAGACAACATGCAGGAACGAATTTCACATCGACCTGGATACGCTGTCCGGGATATTTCATCTGCTCATAAGGCTTCGGAATATATTTGGGATTCGGAAGTTTTTGAGCCAAGATTCCCTGTTTCTTCAGAAAACGATACAATCCTGGGATGGAACGTTTATAACCGCGCTGCATAAGTTTGACCCAAAAGACAACCAGACCAGAATGGGGATTGCGCCTACGCATATCTTGGATCAGCTTGATTTCTTCAGGTGTATGCTGATTGGGATGGTGATGGGGACGGCGTGAACGATCGCGGAGAGACTCTATTGTGCCGTCATAGCGGCGCTTCCAACGATAAATATACTGGCGGTTTGTCTTATATTTAATTGCTGCTTTTGAGACACCATATTTTTCGGCGAAACGGATCAGGGATAGACGATACCTCATATCTTGTGTTATACTTGCCATGCGGGAATACTTCCTTTCTTAAATGTTTAGGTTTGGTAGCTTAAAGCATAACACAGAAAAGGTATTTCCGCTTTTTAATTATTCAGTTGTAACACATGTATTGTAATCCTACAGCGCAAGGACATCCGAAAGGGTGTCCTTTCTTGTATCACGGATTCGGGTGAGATATAATAAGAGAAAAGCGCGTGGAGGGATTTTATGAAAATCGAAAACAAAGAGATGCTACTGTATAGCATGAATAAGGCATACGAAGAGTTGAAATGCGCAATGATAGAATACAATACGAACGAAAAAGAAGTGTATTTTCGACTCGGGAGTTGTCTACACTGGATAATGGACTGCTATGAACGAGTGAAAGAAATAGTACCGGAAGAACAAAAAATATTATTTCTTTCGCTGGCAGCGGCGAATAACGCACAAAAGCACTTGAAAGAGTTTGAAAAGATGAGCGTGATTACGGGGAATGGATATCCGAAACAATACCCAAAACGATACGGAGTAAAATATACATGGAAATCGCTCGAAGAAGTACCGCTAAATTCGAGAACCGAAAAGAAACTGTATCAAGAGAAGCTGCTCGGGAGAAATATTATGAAAACATTAACGGAAGCAAAAAGGCAAATCGAGGATTATTTTGAAAGAGAGTGATGACATGTTTTGCAATTACGATCAATACAAAGATAAAGAGGTAGTTAAAAAGCATGAGCAACTTTTAAAACAACTAGGGGAAAAAGACAGAGTATTTTCGCTGGAATGGAACGAAGAAAACATTACACTGATGGAATGCTGTGACTATTGTTTCGGGCATGATTTAACCAAAGAAGAGTGCAAAGAATTATCGGAAGTATTCCGAGAGTTAGCAGAAGAGCTGGGGAAATAAAGAACAGCGGAAATAAATAAAAGAATCGAAGAAAAGTAAACAGAGAAATACAAAGGGCAGCAGGCGAAAGTCGGCTGCTTTTTTCACGATCAAAGAAAGAAGATGAAGGCATGGTATACAGACCGGATCGAGATGGATCGCACCGAGGAGCGTTTGAACGGAATAAGAAAAAAATATATGCAACACAGACGGTGTGCGGGATATGCGGGAAGCCGGTTGACTTCGGATTAAAATATCCGCATCCGTTGTCGCCGTGCATAGATCATATTATTCCGATAGCAAAAGGGGGACATCCGTCAGACATAAACAATCTTCAGCTTGCACACTGGACGTGCAACAGGCAAAAGAGTGACAAGCTGATAAAGCGGAGAGACAAAGAAAAGGATGAAGTTATAAGTAACAGAGTGTTGCCGCATACGTTTGATTGGAAAAATATGAGACACAGTAGATAGGAAATAAGGAGGGCATATCACCCCCTATACACGGGTACGAATCTACTTCACGCTGACTGTGAAAAAAAACACACGCTAAAAGAAAGGAAGCTAATATGGCAGATTACAGAGGGGTAAATTATTTACGAAGACGCTTACAGATAAAGAGCGAACGAGTGAAAATGCGTTACAAATACTATGAAATGAAGAACAGGGTGAAGGATTTTCAGATATCGACACCGCCAGAATTGAGAAACGTACAGTCGGTTCTCGGATGGTGTGGGAAAGCAGTGGATAACCTTGCAGACAGGATTGTATTCAGAGAATTCGCAAATGATAATTTTGACATCGGAGAAATTTTTTTGATGAACAACCCGGATACATTTTTTGACAGCGCCGTACTGTCAGCACTTATTTCTTCATGTTGTTTTGTTTATATATCAGTAGACAAAACAGGATTTCCGAAATTGCAAGTAATAGACGGCGCGAATGCAACAGGAATCATAGACGATAGCACAGGTCTGCTGGTGGAAGGTTATGCCGTACTCGAACGAGACAAAAACAAAAACCCGAAAACAGAAGCATATTTTACAAAAGGCGACACATGGATATACAGAAAAGGAGACGAGACGCCGGAGAGAATTAAAAACAACGCACCACACCCGCTTCTTGTCCCGATCGTATTCCGGCCGGACGCGGTAAGACCGTTTGGCCATAGCAGGATCAGTCGAGCGTGTATGGATATTGTCAACAGTGCAATGAGGACAGTAAAACGGTCAGAAATCGCGGCAGAGTTTTACTCGTTCCCACAAAAATATGTAGTTGGAACTGACCCCGATCTAGAACCGATTAACAAATGGAAGGCTACAATGTCGAGCTTGTTGGAGTTTACGAAAGACGAGGGCGGCGACAAACCACAGCTAGGGCAATTTGCGCAGCAAAGCATGTCACCTCACAACGATCAGCTAAAAATGTTCGCCGGATTATTTGCCGGAGAGACAGGTCTAACGCTGGACGATCTAGGGTTTGTAACAGACAATCCAAGCAGTGCGGAAGCAATCAAGGCAAGTCACGAAAATCTTAGACTAATCGCAAGGAAAGCGCAGAGGACGTTTGGCACAGGTTTTTTAAACGCGGGGTACATCGCGGCGTGCTTGAGGGATAACTACCCGTACGAGCGGAGGCAGTTTTATTTAACAAAACCAAAATGGGAACCGGTCTTTGAACCGGATGCGGCCGCGTTGAGTAGTTATGGAGACGGAGCTATAAAAATCAATCAGGCAATCCCGGGATATATTACGCAGGATAAAATGAGAGATTTCACAGGGATATAGGGGAGATAAATGGAAGATATCGCACCGGAGTTACTGGAAAAAATAAAAAAAGATTTTGAAAAGAAACTTGAAAAAAGTGAGACGATCAAAGCGTTTCGGGAAAAGGTTAAGAAAAAAACAGCGACATATAAAGATGCAAATGATTTCGCGATCGAAGCGGGGGAACTGCTGACGGATGCATTTCAAAGCAACCTATCAAAAGAAATATTACCGGATGGCAAAATGTATTACAATATCGCTGACAGGATAATAAGGGAACGACTGGAACATAATTATGATATTACAGCGGAGGCAGCAGTAGAAGTTCAAAAGATATTAAACGAAAAAGCAGGAATCGGAATCAAAGCCATAAAACCGGAAATGAACGAAGATAGGGTTCGAGGAATTATTAATATTGTATCAGGAGGAAAATACGAGGATGTCGCGTACATACTAGGAGAAGCAGTCGTAAACTTTACGCAGTCTGTAATAGATGCAGCGGTAAAAGAAAATGCAGATTTTCACTCAAAAGCAGGGTTAAGACCCAAAATTAGAAGAACATCAACGGGAAAATGTTGCGAATGGTGCGACAGACTTACGGGGATATATGATTACGAAGCTGTATCAGACACCGGAAATGATGTGTTCAGGAGACACAAGCACTGTAGGTGTATCGTAGAGTATGACGCTGGAGACGGAAAAGTAACAAATGTACACACGAAGAAAACGACAGATAAGAAAGATACAAAAAGAAGAATTGAAAATGCGAAAGAATGGTCTAATAAACAAAAAAGTGGTAAAATAAAAGAAACACCAAAGGAAAAAGAAAAAAGGATCAAAGAGGAAAACGGGCTGGATCTTGCTTCGAGAATATCAGGACACCCAAAAATGTTAGGTACATACACTCCAAGAGGTCTATACCATGCACTACAGAATGCGGGATATGAGACAAAACCTTTAAAAGGGAAAAATTACAGAGATATTCCATTTGAAGAGGGTGGAGGATACAGGGTAAACTTTGGGGGAGATGGATTGTTAATGTATCACCCGGGAGAAAGAGGTCATCACGGAGGCGAATACTATAAAATTTCCACGGGGAAAGGAGGTGTGAAAAGATATGATATCAACGGAAAAGAAAAAGAAGATTAACGAAAGATGCAAGGCGTTAGAAAAAGAATTTGAAAGAAGATACAAGAAAGAAACAGAAGTGCGAGGGAAAAAGTGCTTTGCTGTAAGAGAGGACGAGTTTTTTATTGTATCGGGGCTGAGTTGGGCAAACGCGATCGTATTAGAACACGCATTCTCAAAAACAGAAGTGGAAAAAAACATGTTTGAGGATGGAAAGCTGTTCTACATGGAAGAAATGAATGAAAAAGAAATGTTTGAAAAAATGATAGAAGAGATCGAAGGGTGAGGCGAAATGGCAAAGGACGATTATTTTGTAATTGTATACAAGATACTATCGTACTTGTATGTAAAATTGAAATCGGGAGAAGATACAAACCCGAACATGATTACTCACGACAGTCAACTACTGCAGATCAACCGGAAATACTGGGATTATATCATGAGAAATTTAATTGAAGACGGATATATAACATGCGAAACAGAAAAAGTGTGGGGCAAAGAATTGATTTATGATTTAAAAACGGCAGAGATCACACCGGAAGGGATTGCGTATGTGTGCAACAACTCCTTAATAGAGAAAGCGAAAGAATTTTTGAAAGATATAAAAGAAATAACTCCATTTATCTAAGCGCGCGAAAAGCGCGTTTTTTTAATGCAATTTGAAAAAAATGTCCCTTCGGGCAATGGGGTGATATTGCTCGTGAAAGATATAGTTAAAAGACAGGAGGAAAGTCATGACGGAAACGAGGTTAGGACGTCAGACGCCGACTCAATCCGTAACGATTCCTTATTCAAAAACACGAGGACAAGAAGCTGCGGAACTGTACGCAAAGACAGGGAACGAGCTGCTTGAATGGCAGCAGTTGCTACAATGCGACATTATGGCCGTAAACGATGATGGTTTATGGATGCATCAAAAATATGGCTATTCAGTGCCGAGACGAAATGGAAAGTCGGAAAATGTGTTAGCGCGCTGCCTATGGGGACTGAAAAACGGCGAAAGAATTCTGTACACGGCACACAGGGCAACAACATCACACGCAGTGTGGGAGCGGCTGGATCGAATGTGCGAAAAAGCAGGAATCAAGATATCATCATCATTTAAGGCGTTTGGAAAAGAACACTTATACACAAGCGACGGGGGTGTAGTAGAATTCCGCACAAGAACATCATCGGGCGGACTCGGCGAAGGATACGACGTGTTAATTATAGATGAGGCACAAGAATACACGGAAGCACAGGAGACGTCTTTGAAATATATCGTATCAGACAGCGAGAACCCGCAAACAATCATGCTTGGAACGCCGCCAACGGCGGTATCGGCCGGAACAGTTTTTACAAAATATAGGGAGACAGTACTTGCCGGTCGTGGATTCGATTCCGGATGGGCGGAATGGTCGGTTGAAAACTTGACACCCGCGAACGATGTTGAGGCGTGGTACGAAACAAACCCGTCGTTAGGAACAATACTGACAGAAAGGAAGATCCGGGCAGAAATTACAACGGATGATATAGATTTTAACATCCAAAGACTGGGACTGTGGTTAAAATATAATCAAAAATCGGCGATTAGTAAAACAGAGTGGGAATCACTGGCGATCGCATCAAAACCAAAATTAAAAGGAGAACTTTTTGCTGGGGTTAAATATGGACATGACGGACAGCGTGTTGCGATGTCGGTAGCATCAAAAACGAATGAAGGAAAAATTTTCGTCGAAGCACTCGACTGCAGAACAATCCGCGAAGGGAACGACTGGATACTGTCATACATTGCGGAAATGAAACCCAAAACGGTAGTTGTAGACGGAGCGAACGGGCAGCATATACTCGAAAAAGACATGAAAGATGCAAAAATGAAAGCACCAACCCTGCCAACTGTAAAAGAAATTATAGGAGCAAACGCGACTTTTGAACAAGGACTGTTTAAAGGAAATATCTGTCATTCTAACCAAGCATCGTTAACACAGTCTGTAAGCAACAGCGAAAAAAGGGCGATAGGATCAAACGGAGGATTCGGATACAGATCATTAAAAGAAGGGGTTGAAATCGCGCTGCTTGACAGTGTGATCCTTGCATACTGGAAATGCACAGAAACAAAGGAACGAAAAAAACAGATAGCAAGATATTAAAAAGACGCTGGAAACAGCGCTTTTTTAATATACAAAAATACCAAAACCACCGGATTAAGCGGGGAAAGGAGAACAAAAAAATGAGTGATTTTGAAGCTATTGAAACGCGAGAACAGTTCGAGGAGGCTGTAAAAGATCGGCTGGAACAGGAAAGAGAAACGGTAAGAAGGGAATTTAGCGGATACTTATCACCGGAAGCTGTGGAAGAGAAGTACAAAGAGTACTTATCACCGAAAGATGCAGAAGAGAAGTACAAAGGGTATTTATCCCCGGAAGATGCGGCAAACAAAGACGCCGCGATCGCAAAGTACGAAAAAGAATCGAAAAGGGTAAAAGTAGCAATGGAAAACGGAATTCCATACGAACTTGCAGGGAAGTTGTCAGGGGAAACAGAAGACGAAATGAAGAAAGATGCGGAAGCCTTTTCTAAATTTTTGAAGGGAAAAACCACATACCCGAACTTTACACGAGACACAGACAATAAAGACGACTCGATCAGAGAAGCAACGAAAAAAATGTTAAACAATTTGAAAGGAGAATAAGAACATGGCAACAGGAAGGGAAAATTTATTTGACGCGGTACTTGTAAAAGATCTAATGAACAAAGTAAAGGGAAAATCATCTTTAGCGGTTTTATCGGGACAGACGCCGATCCCATTCAACGGACTGAAAGAATTTATTTTCTCAATGGACAATGAGATTGATATTGTAGCAGAAAACGGGAAAAAGTCAGAGGGCGGCATTACTGTAGATCCGGTAAAAATCGTACCGATCAAATTCGAGTACGGAGCGAGAGTCTCGGACGAATTTTTGTACGCGACAGAAGAGGAACAGCTTGATATTTTAACAGCGTTTAACAATGGTTTTGCGGCAAAAGTAGCGAAAGGCTTTGACCTGGCAGCATTTCACGGCATCAACCCACGGACGGGCGAAGCATCAACAGTTGTAGGCACGAATCACTTTGACAGTAAAGTAACACAAAAAGTCAAATATACAAAAGGAACGCCGGATACAAATTTAGACGCGGCGATTGCAATGGTGCAGGGATCAGACGGAGACGTTACAGGAATGGCGCTGTCAAATACATTCGGGGCAGACATGGCAACGGTAAAGGAAAACGGAGTCAGACAGTACCCGGAATTTCGGTTTGGAGCATCGCCGGAATCTCTCGGAGGAATGAAAACAAGTGTAAATAAGACCGTATACAACGACACTGTGAAAGATCACGCAATCGTGGGCGATTTTTTCAGCGCTTTCAAGTGGGGGTTCTCGAAAGAAATCCCTTTGGAGATCATTAAATATGGCGATCCGGACAACACAGGAAAAGACTTAAAAGGTTACAACCAGGTTTACATTCGCGCAGAAGTCTATCTCGGATGGGGCATTCTTGTGCCGGAATATTTCGCGAGGGTGGTAGACGAAACTTGATATACAGAAACAAACGGACAGGGAATGTGATCGAAACACAGTGCGAACTGAAGGGCGGAGACTGGGAGGCGGAAAAGCCGCCCAGATCCGCCCCTAAAAAGAGAAAGACGGTGAAAAAAGATGAATAACTTTGCTAAGATTGAAGACGTTGAAAAACTGTGGAGATCGCTGACGGAAGACGAAAAAGAGCGCGCAAAAAACTTACTGCCAATAGTAGAGGATAGCTTGAGAATGGAAGCCGATAAGGTAGGGAAAAACCTTGATCGAATGATAGAAGAAAAACCATATTTAGAAAATGTTGCAAAGTCTGTAGTTGTAGATGTGGTAGCGCGCACACTTATGACGTCAACGGACACAGAGCCGATGACGCAGCGGTCGGAATCGGCTCTGGGCTATTCTGTTTCGGGGACATACTTAGTACCGGGAGGAGGCTTATTTATTAAAAAAAGTGAGTTAGCAAGGCTCGGACTAAAGCGACAAAGAATAGGAGTGATCGATCTATATGACGATGATAAAAGGGATCACAGTAACGCTCTATGAAAAAGAAAAAATAAACGAAGACGCCTTCGGAAAGCCGATCTACAAAGAAACGCCGATAAAAGTCAAAAATGTACTTGTAGCCCCCACGAACACATCAGAAATTTTGGATACGCTGAACTTAACAGGGAAAAAGGCAGTCTACACGATCGCAATACCCAAAGGGGATGAACACGTGTGGGAAGACAACAAAGTAGAATTTTTCGGAGAAACTTGGAAAGTGATAGGGCTTCCACAGCAGGGGATTGAACACAATATACCGCTGGAATGGAATCAAAAGTGGATGGTAGAGCGATATGGGTAAGAAAGTAAAAATTGTTTTGAACAGAAAAGGAATCACAGCACTATTGCGATCGGAAGAGATGCGCGCAAACATACAAAAACACGCGGAACAAATTGCCGGAGCATCCGGCGGAACAGTCGAGACATATGTAGCGCAAACAAGGGCGGTTGCGGAAGTAACAGGAGACGACGGAAACAACAGCTTATTAAAGGCGGTGGGAAAATGATCGAAGAAATCGTAAGAGAACACCTAAAAACGATTCTGGACGTACCGGTGTTAATGGAAGAGGAAAACGAGGAAAAGAAATATATCTTGATCGAAAAGACTGGAGGAAGCGAAGCGGATTATATTAAACACGCAACGCTGGCAATCCAGTCTTTTTCTACACCGCTCTACTCCGCGGCTGAATTAAACGAAGAAGTAAAGAAAGCAATGAAACGAATCGCAGAAAGAGATGACGTTTGCAGGTGCGAACTAAACAGTGACTACAATTACACGGATACAAAAAGAAAAAAATACAGATATCAAGCTGTATTTAACATAGCGTACTACTGAAAGGAGAAAGAAAAATGTCAGATGTGAACAATGTAAGTGCAGGAAAACCCAAAATAGGAGGAGCAGCCTTCGTAGCGCCGATTGGAACAGAGCTGCCGGAAGATGTAACGACACAACTTAACGCGGCTTTTAAGGGACTTGGATATTGCTCTGACGATGGGATAACAAACACAAACAGCCCGGAAACGGAAGAACAAAAGGCATGGGGCGGAGATACAGTGCTGAACATGCAGGCAAGCAAAGCAGATACGTTTAAATTAAAGCTCTTGGAAGTGCTGAATGTAGATGTATTAAAAACAGTGTACGGGGAAAACAACGTAACGGGAACGATAGAAGACGGAATAACAATTAAAGCAAACAACAGTGAGACAGAACAAGTATCTTGGGTATTTGACATGATACTAAAAGGAGCGGTGAAAAGAATTGTAATTCCGCAAGCAAGCATCTCAGAGCTAGGGGATATTGTATACAAAGACAACGAGGCAACGGGATACGAATTGACAATCGCAGCAGTCGCAGACAAGACGGGAAATACACACTACGAATATATTAAAAAAGCAGGATCGGAGGTAATGAAAAATGATTAAAGGAACAACAAAAAGCGGGTTTGACTATACAGTACAAGAAGAAGCATTAGACGATTACGAATTGCTTGAAGAATTACGGGAAATAGACAAAGGAAACACAAGTCTGGTAGTAGACGCAATAGAAAAAATCATTGGACCAGAACAAAAGGAACAATTAAAAGAACATGTGAGAGACGAAGCGGGAAGAGTGTCGATAAAACGAATGTTTGATGAAGTCGGGGAGATTTTAAGAGGAAACCAAGAGGGAAAAAACTCTTGATCCTCGTTTGTATGCTAAACACAGACGAGGAGGCGCTCGTATGCGATTTTGCGGAAACGTATCGGATTTATAACTATAAAGAGATACCGTGTAAAATGGCGGCGATATATGCAAAAGGTTTAAAAGAAAACGCGAGAATAAAAATGAAATTGGCAGGCGTTAAAGTTACGCTGGAAGATATGCTATTGACATCTATCGCAGATCATACAAAATTGCTGACATGGATGCAAACAGAAGATGCGCGTAAAGGAAGAAACAGACCGAAAATGATATTACCGAGACTACTTGGCGAAGAACGAAAAATCATATCGTTTGAAACCGGGGAGGAGTTCGAAGAAGAATGGAAACGACTGACGGAGAAGGGGTGAAATAGTGGAAAAGACGGAACTTGCGAAGGCGTATGTGCAAATTATACCGTCCGCGAAAGGAATAGGCGGAATGCTGCAAAACGAAGTAGGCGGAGAAGCGGATGCGGCAGGAAAATCGCTTGGAGGTAGAATCGGCGGAGCGATCAAAGTTGCCGTAATCGCGGCAGGGATCGGGAAAGCCATTTCCGCGTCAATCAGCGAAGGTGCAGAACTGGAGCAAAGCATAGGCGGAATCGAAACACTATTTAAAGACAGTGCAGAGAAAGTAAAACAAAACGCTGCGAACGCCTACAAGACGGCTGGGATGAGCGCAAACGAATACATGCAGTTAACAACAAGCTTCTCCGCGAGTCTGTTACAAAGTTTAGGAAATGATACAGCTAAAGCGGCAGATGTGGCAGATATGGCAATGACAGACATGTCCGATAACATGAACAAAATGGGATCGAACATGGAGGATATCAAAAACGCATATCAAGGCTTTGCAAAGCAAAACTACACAATGCTGGACAACCTAAAACTAGGATACGGCGGCACAAAAACGGAAATGGAGCGGCTGCTTGCGGATGCGGAAAAAATCACAGGAGTAAAGTATGATATCAATAATTTATCAGACGTATACTCGGCGATTCATGTAATACAAGGAGAGCTTGGAATTACAGGAACAACGGCGAAAGAAGCGGCAACAACACTGTCGGGGTCTTTGGCATCCATGAAAGCGGCGTTTAAAAATCTGCTCGGGAATATTGCGATAGGAGAGGACGTTACAGATGAATTGAAACAGGTCGGAGAAACGGTCGTTACATTCTTGACAGGTAACTTAATACCGATGATCGGAAATGTACTGGCGTCAATTCCTGATTTGCTCGGAAAGGATTTTGCAGCGGCAGGGCTGAACATGATCGCAGAGAACAGCGATCAAATACTGGAATCAGGAGTTTCGTTCGTGACGTCGCTTGTAACAGGAATTATAACAGCGCTTCCGTACCTTGCGGAGGCGGCGCTGAACTTGGTAGCATCTTTTGCAAATGCAATTTTAACGACAGATTGGCTGCTCGTTGCGCAAAATCTGATAACGGGATTAAAAACGGGATTGGAGACAGCGGCGGTTGAAATATTAGGAACAGACACAAATATAATAGACACGATCATGACGGGAATATCGGAGAAATTACCGGAATTCTTAAACAAAGGCGTCGAGATGGTGACGGAAATTGCGAACGGAATACTAGAATCGCTCCCACAATTAATTACGATGGCAGGCGAAGCAATAGTAAGTTTTGTTAGCGGAATGCAGTCGATGCTTCCGACGATAATGCAAAAGGGAGCGGAGCTTATTTTAAATCTTGTCAACGGTATTATAACGAATTTGCCGCAGATTGCATCAGCGGCAGGAAGTGCAATTATACAATATGTAGCAGCAATAGGGAGAAACCTGCCGTCTGTATTACAAAGCGGAATCGAAATCATCGGGAAATTAGCTGCGGGATTAATACAGGCAATACCGAATTTGATCGCACAAATTCCGACGATTATAACCAACATAAAAAATGAGTTTTTATCCGTGGACTGGGGAAAAATCGGGTTAAATATCATAAAAGGAATCGCGAATGGATTAGCAAACGCAGCCGGTGCACTGTGGGATGCAGTAAAAAGCGCCTTAGGAGACTTTAAAGACAAGATTCTTGACTTCTTCGGAATCCATTCGCCATCGCGGTGGGGCGAATATGTAGGAAGAATGATCGATCAAGGAATTGCAAACGGAATTTCGGGTGATGCAAAATTAGTGACAGACTCCACGGACTTTATAAAAAAAGCTGCGTATGATCCATTGGTTACAGATTTATCATACACGGCAAAAATCGAAAAAACAGGGAACGAAAACGGGCGGCGTGAAATCGAGGAGACACTAGACGCGATCGAGAAAATATTAATCGCCATAGCGGGGAAAAAACAAGAAGTTACAATGTTTTTAGACAGACGAGAATTAGGAAGAGCTTTAGCAGAAGCGTAAAGGTAAGACAAAATGATACGATATATCAATTCGGAAGGGAAAGAATACAAATTTTACGATGCGAGAATGAGAGCAACGAGCGGAAATTTCCACAAACATACATGGAAGCCGGAAACGAGTAAAAGAAAAATAGGAGAAGCTGTACAAGGTTTTGAGAAAGACGCGGCGGAGTACGAAATTACTTTCACGATTAGAGGAACACTTGAAGACCGAAAAACCTTCTTGGATGAAATACAGGACGCGTTTGAAACGGATGTTTTGCTGAAAAGACCGGGAACAATTTATTTTGGAGATTATTACATAGAAGGGTTTGTAACATCATCTGAGACAGAAACGTCGGATATAGCAGTCTATTATTCACAGAATAAAATAAAATTGTATTGTCCGCGCCCGATATGGACAAAAGAAAACCCGTACACATTTCACAGTTACGGTGTATCGTCTTCAGACAATAAACGCTACCCCGGGCGTTACCCATGCCGCTACGCAAATGGCATGAATAACACATACATCCAAAACCCTCATTTTACAGACGTAAATTTTACACTTGTAATTTACGGACCGGTTGCAAACCCTCAAGTCATCATCGGAGATAAAAGCTATTTGGTCAACATTGTTTTAGAGCAAGGAGAGCGGTTGGAGATAGACAGCCGCACGAGGACCGTTACGAAAGTGTCAAAAAACGGAGAAAAAGTTAACGCGTTTCATAACAGGGAAAAGGGAAAGACATTTTTCAAGAAGATCCCGCCCGGACGACAAAAAGTTGTGTGGTCGGGTAAATTCGACTGGGACTTAACGATCTACGAGGAAAGGAGCGAACCAAGATGGAGCGGGTGGAAGCAGCGCTAAACGGGAATACGCAGAATTTACCGGGAATCGGAAAAGATCGCTACCAAGGAAAACTAAACGCGCCGACAACGAAAGCGAAAGAAGCGGTTTACCCGGTAATGATTACCGCGACTGGGGATAATGGCGGAGTAACAGAAGAGACACGAGACTTGATCGTGCGAAACGCAGACCTATTCCCACTGGAATTTATCATTGCCCGAAAAAACGGAGAAGAGCTGGGATTTTTAGATCAGAGCGTTGCGATCGACATGGATCTTGGAGATACGGACGACTTTGAAATCCGCTTACCGCAGGAAGAGTGGACAAAAGAATGGTACTGGTACGGAAATCGCATTTTTGTACCGGGAACAGAATACGGCGGAATCCTAAACAGCCTCGAAGTGATGACCAAAACGCAAGAAATTGTGTGGTGCGGCACAACGTGGAGAGGACTGTTAAAGCAAAAAATCATAGAACCGCCGGAGGGAGAGGACCACCTGACGGTGAGCGGAGACTTGAACGACATCTTGAGAGAACTTATCAAAGACCGATTCGACGGTCTTTTTTTTGTACCGGAAGAAAAGGCGGGGATCACCGTCACAGGCTGGCAGATCGACCGATACGTCACGTTATATGATGCAGTCGATAAAATGTTAAGCACTCAAGGATATCGCCTGCAGATCAGCTATATTGAGCCGGAAAACCTTGATTACGGGTATGTTTCCATCAGAGCTGTACAAGTCAAAGACTACTCGGAAACACTGGAATACTCACAAGACGGAGAGGTACAGTTTACCATAAAAGATTACAGAGGCGGTGTCAATCACTTGATCTGCGCCGGAAAAGGACAAAACGAAGAGCGGATCATCCTGCATTTATACGTACAAAAAGACGGAAGCGTCGGAAAGACTCCGTATTACACAGGACTCGAAGAAAACGAAGCGGTTTATGAGTTTTCGAGCGCGGACAAAGAAAAGCTGGAAGAGGATGGAACAAAGCGACTGAAAGAGCTGCAAAACTATAAAAGCATCAACGTCAACGTAGAAGGGATTGACTTGGAAATCGGCGATATTGTCGGCGGATATGAAGAAATTACAGGGACGAGACTACAACAGCCGATCGTCAGGAAAATCATAAAAATAAAAAACGGAAAAGCAACAACAGAATATAAAGTAAAAGGAGATGATTAAATGGGAAAGTTGAAAGGAATTACAATCAATACCGACCCAGCGGCGGAGGCACATATTTGCGCGGAAGACGACGCAGCGATTTATCAGAGCATCGTCGGATCAGACGGGGTCATGATGATCGGCCAGCAATGTGAAAGTCAAGTAATCAGTAACAATAAAGTCAGGGTAAAAGACGGAGTTATCGTAGTAGGCGGACATTTTGCCCGCATCCAGTACGGAGATTATATTGATTGCGAGATCGTCAACGGGCAATCCGGAAGAAACCGAAACGACATCATCATAGCAAAATTCGTCACCACGGGAACAGGCGGCATCGACACCTATACATTAGAGGTCAAACAGGGCGCATCCACAACCGGGGCGGCAACCGATCCGGCGCTAACACAAAACGATTTGTACCAATCGGGAAAAATCAGAGAAATGCCGCTCTATCGAGTGAAAATTGAAGGATTAAGCATCACAAAAGTAGAAAAGATGTTCGAAAGCATCCCGACAATCCCTATGTTAAATACATATTTATCAGAGTTACAGTTGTATCACGATAAAAAGATGCTCACACCGACTGATCTCGGATTGAACACTGGGATTTGGAAAACAATAGTAAACAACTCTTACAAGATCGGTAACACGATACACCTAAACATGGAAATCTACACAACCGCTATAATTGTTGCAAATAATGTGTACAACAATGCTTTTACGATACCGTCACAGTACCGACCGTTAATTGATACTGCTGTCAATGTAACTGCGTCAGATGGAACATATAAAAATTCAGTTGCCTGTACCTCTTTAGCAAAGGCAAACGGCAATCTGCTTTTCTGTATCCCAAAAGCCACAAACAATTACCTTTTTATTGACGCTGAGTGGGAGTGTGCTTGATAATTAATTACTTTTTGGTGTATTTAATTGTAACGCATCTTTCCTATTGCGTATTCCAATCGGAGTCAGAAAACAGATCTTTTAGAAAGGAATGATAACATGAAACTTATTTTTAATGATGCAACTGATATGCCGATACAGTCATATGAAAAAATCGGTGGTGCGGTGCGATTCTTGACAATCGGAATTGCGCCGGAAAAGCTGAAAGAAATCTTTGAGGATGCAACAAAAACAAAGGTGATGAACGTCACAGAACGTGGGCAGATCATAGATACCTTGGAAAATTACACGGGATACGATCATACTGAGATATATCCGGGTGGAATTTATGGAGTTGTAAATAATAAAGCCGGTCTGTCAACAGAGGAGCGATTGGATGACATGGGGATTAAGTTGGAAACAGCGAAGCAGGACATAGAAGCACTGAAGGAAAACGGTGGCAACGGTGGAGCACCGGGAACGTATGCGTCTGTCTTTGCGATGGCTAAAATATCTGCAGAGAAAATTACAGATGATGAGCAGGCTCTTAAGGTAGCAGATCTGTACGATTTATGGAGCGGCGATGGAGTAGCCTACAAGACTGGAAAGTATATTACTTACCAAGATGCGCTATATAAGGTACTCCAAAACCATACATCTCAAGCGGACTGGGCGCCGGACACCGCCTCAAGTTTATATGCTAAGGTGCTTACAGATCCGACCGGAAAAGTATTGCCGTGGGAGCAGCCAAACAGCACAAACCCATACAAAAAAGGTGATAGGGTAACACATAAAGGGAAAACGTGGGAGTCTCTTGTAGACAGCAATGTGTGGGAACCGGGTGCAGTTGGATCCGAGAGTCTCTGGAAAGAAGCTACATAAAGAGAAAGGAAAGTGAGGAATATGAAAATGAATTATGCAGAAGCAATTATTGACAAATACAATGCGATTGCAGGAGCGATTGTGGCGGTGTTGTCCTACATATTAGGAGAGCACTGGATCTTATTTGCAGCCTTTTTGCTACTTAATGTAGCAGACTGGATAACCGGGTGGATGAAGAGCAAGATGGCCAACAAAGAAAACTCTGTCAGAGGCTGGAAAGGCGTCCTTAAGAAGTTGGGGTACTGGCTTATGATTATGGTTGCGTTTGGGGCATCGGCAATCTTTATCGAGATCGGTAAGGCGATCGGTGTAGATTTAGGGATCACTACATTGCTTGGATGGTTCGTACTGGCCAGCTTGCTTATAAATGAGATTCGCTCGATTTTGGAAAATTTCGTAGAAGCTGGATTTAACGTGCCGATTATATTGATTAAAGGTTTAGAGGTTGCAGACAAGGTCGTAAATAAAGATGGAGATTCAGAGGGCGAGTGATCGCCCTCTTTTGCGCCGGTGCAAATGCCGGAAGAAAGGAGAAGAACATGAGTATTTGTAGAGGAGTAGCAGGACTTAGAGGTGGAAATCCGAGAGGAATTTTTATTCACAACGATGCAGGATCACAAAATGCAAATGCAGCGTTTTACAGAAAATGGCTGCAAACGCATCCGTTAGAAAACGGATTTGCTCACGCTTATGTAGCTAGTGACGGGATCTTGTATGCGGAAGATGATGCCTACGCAGCATGGCACTGCGGGCAGACAGACGGAAACCGGAACTATTATTCGATCGAGGTCTGTCAGAGTATGGGGGATTTGGAAATCTTTAAGAAAAATGAAGAGAATGCGTTGAAGTTGGCGGCGCAGAAGTGTAAGCAGTACGGTATCGTTCCAAACACGAATACAATCCGGCTGCACAAGGAGGTATTCGCGACAGCGTGCCCGCACAGATCTGTAGAGATTCATGGGGGCACATCTGGCTGTAAAACATATTTTATTAATAAAATCCGTGAGTATATGGGAATGGACAAGTTGCCGGATGCTCCGGTTGTCAGTGGAGGCGGAAGCAGTGCAGCATCCGGTGATCCCGGCATTGTGTTTACTTATGGCGTTATGTTGACCGACGGAACAATCCTGCCCTTTGTGAATAACCTGTCTGATTTTGCAGGACTTCCGGGTCGTACAATCGCCGGTATCGCGATAAAGGTTAATAAAGGTACTGTAAAATACCGCGTGCATGTAAAGGGCAAGGGATGGTTACCTTACGTAACCGGATGTAACTGGTCTGACGCAAACAACGGCTATGCTGGATATCCGGGAGCTGTGATCGATGCCGTAGAGGTATATTATGATACTCCGGCGGATATTGTTGCAAAATATGGTTATCAAAAAGCGCAGTACAGAGTTGCTCCGATTGGCGGCGGTTACTATCCGTGGCAATTCGACAATGAAGTAGGAAACGGGCAGGACGGATATGCCGGATGTTTCGGCATTGCGCTTGATAAATTCCAGTTATATTAAAAATATTCCCCGGAGTATCAGCTCCGGGGAGAAATATTGCATCATCTTATCATTATTTAATTAGCTTCATCTTCTACGAGCGAGTTCTTTCGCTCGTAGAAGATGCAACGAATGAAAAACGCCGCTATTTCGGCACTTTTGGAAACACATCAATTTCAAAATCAGAACGATCCTGCCCCTTTTTGTTTCGTTTTGTCTTTGTGAACATGATTTTTTCAATTAAAACCTTTAAAGCGCTGTTCTTTTCGGGAATTGTAAGTCTACCCCATTCGCCGAGCAAATTCTTACAGCGCGGAACGAAATTTTTACGGTTTGCCTGTAGTGCGAGTGTGGCGTGAAGGTCGTTCTGCGCGGAGATAATGTGCTCCATACATTCTTTTACGCGTCGCTCAAGAGCGTTTGACCGCTCGATAAAAATTTCCTTCGTATAGATACCCTGCTCGAGAAAATCAAAAAGGGATTCACGTTGCTTTAAAAGTGTTTCATGTTCTTTTTCAAAATTCTTAACAATCGCTTCTTTTGCAGCGACGTTCTCCACGTCTTCGGGCAACGCGTCAGTGAGCTCGTATTTATCTATGTAATTCCGCAGCCATTCCAACAAGGCGAGCTCTAACTCATCAATTCGGATACCGACTGTAGGGCATTCAGTATATTGACAAATCAGAATGTCATAAGGCGTTTTAGTATGCGCTTTTTTACGAACCATCAGCCGGCCACACTGGGAACACCGGACAAGACCGGCAAAAATATTCTGAATCGGTCTGTCATCACGCACCGGAGCGGAGCAGCTCCCTTTTGGCTGGTTGGCACGCTGGAAAAGGTCCGCGCTGATCCGGGGCGGCCAAACTGCATCGGCAAGAATATAATCTGACGAGTGCGGGCGAGAACGAGAAATTTTCCCATCTTTGACCGTACGAACCGTTTTCCGATGTCCCCAGCGAACTTTTCCGATATTTGCCGGATTAGATATAATTCCTTTTAGCGTGGACGGCGTAAACGGGCGTCCGCTTCTTGATAAAATTCCCATTTCGGCCATATGAGTACATGCTTTTTGATAACCGTATTGTTTATTGCCGCATAGATCATACATCAGATCGAGCACGGGGGATTCGGTTGGATCGGGAGCAAGAGAGAAGTGCTTACCATCAGGAGCGATAACGCGACGCCATCCGTAGGGCGGTATATTTCCGACATAATATCCGTCAGAGCTGCTTCGTTCTCTGCCACGCTGCATCCTGCGCTTAATTGTTGCGTATTCTCTGCGACTCATAAACAGACTAAATTCAAAGTATTCGTTATCGTACTCGTTTGCCGGATCATACGTCTTGTTAGGAGTAACGATCTTTGTGTTTGAGTAGAAAAATGCACGCTGTACCCGCCCTTGATCGATCGTATCTCCGCGGGCGAGGCGGTCAACGTCCATAACAAGACATCCGTCCCACATACAAGACTCTACTTCGGCCATCACTTGAGACATCACCGGGCGGGAATCAATACTGTCGCCGGAGACGACTTCGCGATAAATTGCCCCGATCGGAAGCAACAGCGTTTTGGCAAGCTCCAGCAAAGTGGTGATATGGCGCTCGAGCACATCGATTCCCAACGCTTCGAGATCAGCATCCTTCCTTGATTTACGAGCATAAATAAAATAAGACATTGCATCACACTCCTATGTAATTATATGTAAAAAGGTATAAAAATAACAGCTATCAAAAACAGATGTTCTGATTGCGATAGCTGACCGAAGATGATACAATATTTTTTGGTTGGAATGCTGTAGCATCTCCGGAGATGTTATAGTTAAGCCGTCCTATCTCTGCTGTGCGGAGAGGGCGTGTTGACCGCTCCTGTTGACGCAGGGGCGGTTTTTCTATCTATCTTCCAGTTTCTTTTGCTCGCGTTCGATCTGCTTAATGCTTTTAGTTGGGGTGGGGAGATCCTCTGGCATCGTTCCCCCTAATCGTGAAATAGTATCACGAACTTCTTTACCGACGTTATAGTGCGTCTGGTTGGCATTTTCTTTCCCTTGTATATTATCACGTTTAATTTTAGCCTCTGTTTGTGTGGCGCGAAATAAATTAGCGGCAAGTTCTTCATATCCCATATGGTCAAGGATTTTTTGAGATGGTTTCAATCCCTTATGGTGATGGATAGCCTTTGCATCCATACCACCGTATAAACCACGATACCCATAATTTTGAAAGATAGCGTAATCAAGGTTTGTTTCAACTCCTGCATTTTTTGCGGCTTCTACTAATAATTTATTATGCTCTGCCATTTCACGTCTGATAGCTAATCTCTTTTGGTCTTCATTTAATTCGTTAAAATTATCTATTAATTCTTGTTGTCTTGTCTTTACGGCGAAGTATGTCTGACCGAGAGCAATCACCTTTTTCCGGGAATCGCCATTCTGTACAATTAAATAACATGCATAGCGGGAGAGTGCGTAATCTGTAATTTCTTTTGTTACAGATTTAGGCATATCTATCGTTTTGTTGACTTCAACAAAATGATGAAAGACATCATTTCCGCTATTTTCACAAGCGGTTACAGCTCTATCAATAACTCTAGAAAAGTTGCGCCACTCAGTATATTCTAGAGCACGCTGAAGTTATCTTGCGTACCAAAACTCCTCTCCATATTCATTGATATGTTTAATGGATTCAAATAAAGATTCGGTATAGCTGTTCTGTTCATCCTCGGTAAGAGCCTTACTAAGAACACGATCATGTAATTCAGTTAATTTGTTTTCAAAATCATCCATTTATCACACCCTCTTTCTAACTATTTGGAAAATCTAGATAGTTGACATTTATGGTACATTTGCTATAATGTACTTAACAGGATAGCCGGAAGGTGACTGCACCTCACCCGCTCCGGCGCAACTTAAAAACTATAAGAAATAGTCGTCAGCTTTGTCAGGGCAGGACGGCTATTTTTTATGCGTATAATTCAGAATGGCTACAACCAAAAGCGCAATGCTTATGATCAAACTGAGTTCTTCATATGTACTCATAATTACCACCCCCTCCACAGGATTCTCGGAATGGGTGGGAGCTCGTCCTCCGGCTACCCTGGTAAATACATTTTCCTTCGTATATGCTCCGGCGACTTTGGGAGTGTCGGGTATATTTCGTATAACGTAAAAGACCCCGTATTACTACGGGGTCTAAGTTGTGCAGGTAAACTGCATTGTCCTAATGTTATACACGCTAAGGTGTTTTGTTCTATAACATTATATGTTGGTACTGTCTCTTATACACATCTCCGAGCCCACGAGACCGTACTAGATCTCGT
>ENA-OYXY01000362-OYXY01000362.1-human-gut-metagenome-genome-assembly--contig:-NODE-362-length-22999-cov-8.979254_pt1 | contig 22999 bp, 20 predicted proteins | sample MGYA00244058_ERZ653438 | MGnify/ENA primary metagenome ERZ653438 (study PRJEB26926, sample SAMN06165026) | human gut metagenome | biome: ENVO:00009003; feature: ENVO:2100002; material: ENVO:00002003... | reverse complement strand
GGTGGCGGCGGGGGCATCCCCGGGCCTCCATTCATGTTCATATACCCTTGCGGTGGCGGCGGGGGCATTCCCGGGCCTCCATTCATGTTCATATACCCTTGCGGTGGCGGCGGGGGCATCCCCGGGCCTCCATTCATGTTCATATACCCTTGCGGTGGCGGCGGGGGCATTCCCGGGCCTCCATTCATGTTCATATACCCTTGCGGTGGCGGCGGGGGCATCCCCGGGCCTCCATTCATTCCATTGTTAATATTCTGTTCGTTCATCCCAAACCCTCCATTTTTTCACCTTGAACCACTTTGAGCTACTCTACAAGTGCCATCTCATCAAGCCCCACGATCCTGTCCATACACACCGGTGCTGTCAGCCTGTAGGCAAAACTTGCAGACTCGAACAGGCAGTATAATTTGCCATTATACGAATATATCTGCTCCAGCTTCTGCGGGAGCTTAACCACCTGTCTCGGTGTCTCTGTTCCGTAATTCACACTGGACAGCTTGCCTGTATCTGTATCGTATACCTCTATCCTGGATTCATCTATACCATATGATATAGAGAATATTATCTCATTTTTGTACACCTGAAGCCCCTGCACCCTTCCTGGTATATAGAAAGCCTCGTCCTCCTCCGAGGATATGGCGGTGCCGCCATTTACGATCTCGTAGCTGGCTGCCATGCTGTAGCTGTTCTTATCCTTTCGCCAGTAGCCCGCATATATATGTCCGTCATATATCGTGATAAATGACGTTGCAGGGAACATGACGCTACATGTGTTCCTGTATTTTATCGGCTTTCCCTGAGCCACATCGTATTTCTCTATGGAGTCCAGCGTAAGACATGATATGGATGCCTTCCTGCTCCTGTCCTCATCCTCATCAATCATATACGAGGAAACCCACAGCACATTATTCTTCGTATCATACGCAAGTCCTCCGGCATGTGTCGTGTCCTTGAGAACCAGTGTCTTAATATATTGCCCGGTCTGTGTATCAAGAACAAATATCACAGATTTGTGTTTCTTCGTCTTGCAGTAAGCACTGACAAATGTATACTTCTTCGTCACCGCCAGCCCCTGTGGCGTCATGGACGTGCAGTTCTCTATCTCCCTCGACTCACTGCCTATCGTATCAGCATACGCAAGTCCCGGAATGATCATCATGCCATAATCGGTATCCCTGTTCTGGGCATACATACCCATATGATAGAATTCCGGTTCAGTCGACATCTCCCATATCTGCAAGAAATTCGACTTGTTGTCAACCGCATAGGTGCTGGTTCCGGAATCATTTCCCGATATCTCGAAGTTTCTGCAGTACACTCCGCCATACAGCCATATCACGCAGATTCCCCCGACATAACACCATGCAAATATCTTCACAAGTATCCTTCTCGACTGGACTGTCGACAAAAGTGCCGCCATGACCATCTGACTTATTATGGTTATAAGCATCATGGCATTCGTCAGCATATCTCCATGGCTGACTATCTGAAGCGGTACGCCTATCATCATAATCCAGTAGGCCTTCTGTTTCACCTTAATTCTTATTACACCATTCCAGCCTTCCCGCTTCATGCCCCACACCTGCAGTGACTGCCATACAACCACAAGGCCATATACGATGCACGCCACAAGCAGGAGCTGCCTGAGCACAGCAACAGCCGTTATCTCAAGGGCCTCACCATTTCTGTAAAATGCCATATAGTACACACCCTGTGCGAGCTGCCATATCCTCCACGCCATCATGGCGAACATCGCAAGCGCTGCAACAAATGCAAATGTGTTGGTAACAGTTCTTCGTCTGACACCCTCACGATGTTCCTTCATCTGTTTGCGCAGACGTTTCTTTGCCCTTCCCAGCTCCTTTATGTGCTTTTTACACTTTCTGATCCTTCTGCGTTTATAGAACAGCACCTTGTACGGTGCGCGTCTGTTCTTCAGCTCTTCATATTCTTCCCTAAGTCTGTCATACCGTTCCGACTCCTCATGAAGATCCGTTCTGGTCGCCCTGAGTGCAGAACGACACATAACGTACCCCTCAAGATCTATCTGTGCCTGTTCTTTCAGCTTTTCAGCCTGAAGTTGAAGCTTCTCTTCTCTGTTCAATTTCTTAGCCCTGTCTGTCATGAAAATCCGCTCCTGTCCATCAGCCTCTTTACTCAAAGTACCGTTTTATTTTGTCCTCCACCAAATTCGAACCGATCACAATTATGATCTCCTGCCCGTTCTCTATAGGTCTCACCTCGGTCTTTTTTACCGTGGCGTTGAGCTCTATCCATCCGGTGTCATTTACAGGGAGAAAACCCTTGATTCTAAAGACATCTCCGCATTCCTTATCCTCAAATATATCCCTGACTATCGTCTCAAGCCGCTCCTGAGGCATGACCTTATTTATGATATATACCGAGTTAAACACATCACTTTGTTTGAACCATAATTTTACATAGTCGTTTAATTTGTATCCGGTTGACATAAAACCTTCAAAGTCATCATCCGTGAAATCATCCCAGTTCTTCTCCAGAACATCATCGCCGAACTGACGCTTACACTGAAATTCGGTGAGCACTTCATTGATATATTCTATTGTGCTCCTCTTCTCATCCTCCGATGCATCCTGAACCTTGCTCATCACCAGAGTTCCACAGTTCGCAACCTCAGACGCAAGCACATATCTGGACTGTCTGCTCATGTCCCGGTCAAGTCCGGCATCGACTATGGAAATGATGCATCCAACCTCATACCATCTGTCTAGTGGCTCCTCGTGGAGGACGTCAAAGAATTCATCCACATCAAATATTCCGGAAGGCTCAACAATGACTCTGTCATAGCCGCTCATCCCCATCGCTATGAGCTTTGTCTTGAACCTTCTCTTGTGACAGTCCTCGCCGCAGCCACCTGCCACCATTTCAGCATGACAGTTCTCGCCCATCACATCCTGAAGAAGCATCATGTCCACGTTGACTGCACCATAATCATTTTCAAGGATTCCGACATTATATCCTTTGCCAACAAGGTAGCTCACATACTTCTTAATAAATGTCGTCTTGCCTGAGCCCAGAAAGCCCGTTATCAAATCTATCTTTACCATATGTCCACTCTCCTTATCTACGCGCGTTACCAGCTTGATCTCACATGAAATCCGCTGTCATTCTCCAGAGGTATCTCCCTGACATCCATATCCTCTATAAATATATATCTGTCATTTCTGAGAACTGCTATCACCTTGTCTATAGCCTCAGGCAGCCCCTGAGCCTCCATCTCAACAGAATCATCATATCTGTTGCACACCCAGCCGGTGACTCCGTACATGGATGCAGCATAGCTCGCCCTGTATCTGAAGCCAACTCCCTGCACTCTTCCTCTGAATGTATAATGTCGTCTTATCTTGTCCATATCTATATGTCCCATCTCTGTTATGATCTTCTCATATCTTACATTTTATATCCTGCTGCCCGCATCTTACACATCATGTTCAGCATCGTACTTTTCTGCGTCATACACGATATTTCCACCACAGATTGTATAGTGAACCCTTCCCGGGAGAGTCCATCCGGCAAATGGACTGTTGGATGCCTTTGACGCAAAGCTGTTCACTGTCCACTGCTCATTCTCGCCAAATATGACTATATCCGCAGGAGCTCCCTCTGCTATCTTGCCCGGTTCCATGCGGTAAAATTCTGCAGGATTCCTGCTCATTAGTTCCATGAGCTTCATGAGTGAGATATATCCAGGCTGTACAAGGGAATATATTCCAAGGGCAAGAGATGTCTCAAGCCCTGTTATTCCACTTGGCGCCTTGTCAAACGGTCTCGCCTTCTCCTCACTGCTGTGCGGAGCGTGATCCGTCACTATCATATCTATTGTGCCATCCTGTATTCCCTCTATGATCTGTCTTCTGTCTTTCTCAGTTCTGAGTGGAGGATTCATACGCGCCATGGTTCCGTACTTCAGCACAGCATCCTCTATAAGGGTGAAATGATGTGGAGTTGCCTCCGCATGTACGTCCGCTCCAAGCTTCTTTGCAGTTCTCACTATATCCACGGAATTGCCTGAGCTTATATGCTGTATGCACACTGATGCACCTGTGTGAAGTGCAAGGACGCAGTCCCTTGCAACCATAATATCCTCCGCTGTGCGGGATGCACCGCCGTATCCAAGCTTTTCTGATACTTTTCCTTGATTCACTCCCGGCTGTACAATGAACAGCGGATCCTCTTCATGAAGACTCACCGGAAGATCAAGATCCCTTGCCTTCTCCATAGCCTCAAGAAGAAGCTTCTCATCCATGATTGGGATTCCGTCATCGGTAAATCCTGCTGCACCTGCAGCCGCAAGACTGTCCATGTCCACGAGTTCCTTGCCAGCAAGGCCCTTTGTGACTGTGGCTGTCTGAACTACATGTATTCCGGTCTTTGCACCTTTATCCTGTATATACTTGAGAGTCTCAAGGTTATCCACCGCCGGCTTTGTATTCGCCATACATACCACCATCGTGAAGCCTCCTCTTGCAGCGGCGGCGGCACCTGTCTCGATGTCTTCCTTGTACGTAAATCCCGGATCGCGGAAGTGTACATGTGTGTCTACCAGTCCCGGTGCAACTACAAGTCCATCTGCATCGATGACCTCCGCACCCTCTGCCTCCAGATCGTATCCTGTCTTAACTATGTGATTGCCGTCGATGAGCACATCCATGACCTCGTCTGTATGGGTGACCGGATCAACGACTCTTCCATTCTTTATCAATAACATTTGCCTGTTCTCCTCTATATAAATATTTTATTACTGTCTGTATGTGTTCTGCGGATCATACTGTGATGACTGACCGTAATGTGGCTGCTGACCGTAGCCGCTATACTGATTATTCTGCTGTGACTGCCAGCCATACTGGGTCTGCTGGCTGTAGCCATTCTGCTGATCGTACCGCTGTGGCTGACTGTAGCCACTTGACGGCTGATTGTACTGTCCTGGCTGTTGAGTATAGCTGCCCGGCTGATTGTACTGCCCCGGCCGCTGACCGTAACCGCTCTGCTGACTGTATCTGCTCTGCGGATTATACTGCTGACCATACCGGGTCTGCTGGCCGTAGCCACTCTGCTGATTATTGTACTGTCCCGTCTGGCCGTATGCATTTGTCCGTATGGTGTTCTGCCTCTGGCCATATACATTTGACTGATTGTACTGCATGTTCTGCCCGTACATATTTGGCTGATTGTACTGCATGTTCTGCCCGTACATATTTGGCTGATTGTATCCACGCATAGGTATATATCTGAAATTATACGGATTCACCCATATAGGATTTACCGCTATGATATGATCGTTCTTTGCCGCATGGGATATGAGCAGGAACATCAGAACCACCGACAGGATCAGAACCAGTATGCACAGGATCACGCTGGTGTCATCAATCGACAGCACAAAATCATACAGTCCGTGTATTCCCATGGTGCTAAAATACGCTATCAGCATATTGCCTGCGGCACCCTCGCCCTTGTTCGCATTCTCTCTCGCCTTTGAGTAGAAATATCCCATGATAACGCCGCATGAGCAGTGAAGTGGGATTGCTGTCACAGCCCTCAGGATTCCGAGTCCTATTCCACCCTGGAATACATACAGGATATTCTCCAGTGTTGCAAATCCGAGCGACGAGCACACGCCATATATAACGCCGTCATAGCTGTGGTCAAAGTTCTTATTTTTCCATGTAAGTATTAACATTCCAAGGAATTTGCCCAGTTCCTCGATCATCGCCACTATAAAGAAGCAGTTGACCAGCTCATAAACCGCCGTTCCGGATTCCAATCCCATGTAGTATAACAATACGCCCCCAACCAGCTCCACGACTACTGCCGGTATCGTGCTGACAGCTCCCAGAACCGCAAGCCATACTAGCAGGCTCATTGGATCCCTGCTATTCTTATTTCTTCTGACTACAAATAACAGCAGTAACACCGAAGGTAATACTGCAAGTCTCAATGCAAATGCACTCATCCTTTACTCTCCCTGATATTTTCTTCCGTATAAATATATATACATATTAAAGATACCATTTTTAGTGTGAATCCACAATAAGCAGAGGCCTTTACCGACATTTTATTTCATTAATTAACTTTAATTTAGCCTAAATACAACTCAAGGCAGGTCATTCCATTTCAGAAGACCTGCCTTGAACCAATTTTCAAATGTATTCAGTTACGACTTACTGTGTGACATCAATATCTCCGCTACTAGTCTCGATATTGCACTTTCCATCTGCTCCCTCAACCGAGTCCGGTACATTTACATCACCGCTGGATGTCTTTGTATTGTATTCATACTTCATTTCTGAGCCAATGCCGATCGATACATCACCACTGGTTGTCACGACATTGATCTCAGAAGCATCACAGTCTCTAATCATTACGTCACCACTTGACGCACGACCGTTTATACGTTTTGCCTTTATACTGCCAGATGTGATATTGCCACTGGAGGTCTTCAGATCAATATTATCCATAACCACATCACCAAGACTGACGTCACCACTGTTTGCTGATATTCTTGTATCCTTTGACGATACACTGTCAAGCTTAATGTCACCACTGCTGGTCGCCACCGTCAGAGCATCTGCATTTGCACCATTTACGATCACATCGCCGCTGGCGGCCTCTATATCGATATTACCTATTGCCAGATAATATTCCATATCCACGTCACCACTGCTGGTCACAATCTTCAGATCATCGTACTCCGTACCAGCCAGATACACCGTCACGGATGGCCATGCTCCAGAATACACACCAATGGAAATGTTAAATGCTGCATTCCTGCTGTCGTCTGCGGTTATCCTGAGCACACCATCTGATATATCTACATGATGTGTCAGATTCCCGCAGTCATAATACTCCACATAACTTGTATCTCCACTCGCCTTCTTCACGGCAACATCCACATCTGATGCGCTTTTTACATCAATTGCAGTGAATTTATCTTTTATATCAACAGTCTTCTTTACGTAGTTCACCGGCTCCGATGTCATGTGGGCCAGATTAACTGTCACATTCGGCCATCTGAATCCATTTACAACAAGTGCTGAGATCACAGTGATAATTCCAGCCACGATCATGATCGATGCAGCTATAACAGCTTTCTTTGTTCTACTCATGCCTATTTCTCCTTTACAAACATTCTCTTTATACCATTCACACTGGCCTTGCAGACCTTAAATATACCAACCGTAACAGGTTTGACGGATACAACAAACAGTATCGCTATACCTATTCCAATGAGTGCTGCTCCAAGCATGAGAACTGCTGTGTATGGGCTGTTGGCTATGAACAGCGGTATGGCACATATCAGTCCGCCTATTCCCGCTGCCACAAAGCTGAGCACAACTGCGTAGAATGAAATAAGAAGTGCAAATGCAACTATCCACAACGTGAGCAGCAATACCAACGCCGTAATAAGAAGTGGAATCCACACCGGAGAACCAAGTACTATGAGTACGACCTCCCATGCCTTGAGCTCGTGCTTTGGCTTGATCTTCTCCTTCACAAGCTTCGTAAGCGGCATATCTTCAAGTATCTGCTCCACTGCTGCATCAGGTGATCCCATATCTGCCACAGCCTCCTCCTCGGAAAGGCCGTCCTCCACGCGGTCATCTATCATCTCGCTATAGTAATCCATAAACCTGTTCACATCATCAGCCGGCATCGCACTGATCCTGCTTCTTATTGCCTCCAGATATTCCTGTTTATTCATCTCTGACTTCCTCCTTCACAATAAATCTGTATATGGATTCCAGTTCCTTCCACTCTTCCTTGAACTCTTCTATCCTGGCTCTTCCGGCATCCGTAATATGATAATACTTTCTGAGTCTTCCGTTGTGCTCCACGGAATGAACCGTGAGCAGCGCTCCCGCCTCAAGTCTTCTGAGGATAGGATAGAGTGTGGACTCTGATATCGTCACATACGGCTTCATATCTTTGATGATCTGATATCCATAGGAATCCTCGTCCTTGATGGCCGCAAGCACACACACGTCGAGCATCCCTCTCTTCAATTGTATATCCATCGCTATACCTCCTTACGCAGTATACTATACGTCGCATAGTATCATATGTCAAGTAGTATTTTCAGCACTCTACAAAAAGGAACAACAATGGGGTCAGGCACCTTTTACATAGATTCTACATTAATGTATATGAAACATAACAAACAGGGCGGGACATCCCACCAATGGGATGTCCCGCCCTGCTTACAAATTATATTCTGCTATATCTTAATCTGACACATGATATGTTTTCCATTATAGTATGTCGATGACATACTCCTTGCTGAACGAATGGCCAGCCTCAAGACTGTTTGAATACTCACGGTCCGCCAGATCTCCGTCATATCCCTCGCGGTCACACCTGCCAAACCAAGGCTCTATGCAGACAAATGGCGCATGTTTCTTTGCAGGAGACCATATGCCTATCTGCGGCACATCAAATCTCAACTGCAAAACCGGCGCATCAGATGAGTTCCTTAATGTAATCGTATTTATACCCTTACCATCCATGATCAGGGCATCCTCATCAAACATCTCATCACGCAGCTTTAAGACTCCATCTGTCAGTCTGTGCGTAACTGTTCTATCTCCAAGAACTCCATTTGCTGTCAAAAGACCACATTCAATCTCGTTCTTACCTGTGTGCATATCCAGAGAATAACCGCCGATGCCTCCCTCACATGCAAATGCAGGATGAGCACCGATAGAAAAATGAATCGTGTCAGTTCCCTCATTCACAACGGTCCACATAACATGTACAGATGAACCTTCAAGTCTGTATCCTATACAAAGACTGAAATCAAACGGATAGCTCTTCTGCCATGTATCATTCTTCTCAAGCACAAACAGCAGTGTATCACCAGTCTGGCCAGCCACTACAAACTCGCTGTCCCTTGCAAATCCGTGCTGAGGTATATTCTCATAAACCACCCCGTTATGTCTGTAACGCTGTCCTTCGAGCTTTCCCACAAATGGAAACAGCACAGGAGAAACTCTTCCCCAATACTCAGCATCACCGCACCACATGTATTCTCTGTCTGTCTCGATACTCTTCAGGCTCACAAGCTCTGCACCGTGAGTATTCACCTTTATAGCGATCTTATCATTTTTTAATTCAACAATACCCATCATGTCCTCCTATACTCCAGCCAGTCTGGCTGATCATAATTTGCAAATAATATTATACACTTTTATAACATTATAACACAGGTACAAAAAAATACGGTCGCTTAATGAACTAATAAGCAACCGTATTTTATATACTGTTTCTCGGCATCCACACCTCGTTATCCAAGCGCGATCATTCTGTTGATGCAGCGGGATGCTCCCTCCATCACCTCATCAGAAAGGACTATCTCTTCGCCACCTGTGCCCTTTAATACATTCAATATGTCAACCAGGGTAGTAAGCTTCATATTATGGCACATCAGCTTTGAAGAAATTGGATAGAACATTTTGTCAGGGCACTCATACTGAAGATGCTCCACAATACTGTGCTCTGTACCGATGATAAATTCTTTTTTCTCTGACTTTCTGGCATATGCCATAATTCCTGTGGTTGAACCTACATAATCAGCCTCTGCAACTACATCAGGTCTGCATTCAGGATGGACAAGAAGCTCCGCATGCGGATGTAACTCTTTTGCCTTCAAAGCATCATCTATGGTAACCGCCAGATGTCTAGGACATCCGCCGTTAAAAAATACAAATTCCTTTTCCGGCATCTGCTTTTGAACATAGTTTCCAAGATTCGGATCTGGAATAAAAAGAATCTTGTCATTATCAAGCTTGCTGCAGATCTGCACTGCTGATGAGGATGTCACACATACATCACAGGCAGTTTTCAATTCAGATGTCGTATTTATATAGGCGACAACCGCATATCCCGGATACTTCTTCTTCATCTCATTCAGCGTTTCAAGGTTCATCTGTTCAGCCATCGGACATCCGGCTTCAGGATTAGGCAGATACACCTTCTTATCAGGGGACAGTATCTTACATGTCTCCGCCATAAAACGCACACCGCACATTATTATATTTTTGCGGGAATCCTTGCTCGCCTCAACGCTAAGTCCATATGAATCTCCCATATAATCTGCAACTTCAAGAATCTCATGTCCCTGATAAGCATGTGCCAGTATGCAGAAATCCTTCTCTTTCTTCAGTCTGATTATCTCTTCCTGTATCTCTTTTATCGTCATTTTATTCTCTCCAAATCATTCTGTATTATTTCTCCCACTCCTGCCATGGAACAAGAAAGCCTGTCTCCTCGAGTTTCTGCTCTATAGTGTCCAGGATCTCTTCACTAGGAGCCTCTATCAAATGGTAATGATATCCGTTCGTAGCATTTCCAAGCAGGGACGACTGGCTGTTTTCCAATTTTTTCATAAATTTTGCCACGTCGTATCTGGAAGCAATATTCATCTTTGCAGTAACACGATTGTACACCGTATGACTTATACTTACATTCTTTACAACACCGCCATAATCAACTATGATCGTGAGTTCTTCCTCAGTCCTGTCATAACCGTGTTTTACTTTAAACTCTCTCTGACATTTTGATTCATTCTTGTATATATAACCCCTGTTAGTTGCAATTATGCCATCATCAGCCGCCCTGATCACTGCAATGTCCTGCACTATTATCTGTCTACTGACATCGAATTCTGACGCAAGCTTATTTGCCGGAACAGGGACATCTGAATTCTTCACAATGTCAAGTATCCTTTCCCTTCTCTCTTTTGCCTTCACTTTATTCCTCCGCATGAAGATTTTTCATCGATATATCCATTATAGGTGAGCTGTGTGTAAGCGCACCGCTTGATATATAATCCACTCCCAATGATACCAGTCTCTCTATGTTCTCTTTTGTAACATTGCCTGAACATTCTGTCTCCGCACGTCCATCGATCAAATCGATCGCAGCCCTCATCTGATCCGTTGTCATATTGTCAAGCATAATGATATCAGCTCCCGCTTCAACAGCCTCTTTTACCTGATCCAGTGTCTCAACTTCAACCTCTATCTTGCGAACAAATGGTGCATACTCCTTTGCCATTCTCACTGCATTGCTTATACTTCCCGCAGCGCCTATATGATTATCCTTAAGTAATACTCCATCCGACAAATTGTATCTGTGATTGCTGCCTCCGCCGACTCTGACTGCATACTTCTCAAATATCCGACAATTAGGCGTAGTCTTTCTGGTATCCAGCAGAGTAGTTCTGCTTCCTTTAAGAAGTTCTGCAACCTCATGGGTATATGTAGCTATACCACTCATACGCTGCAGGTAATTAAGCGCAACCCTCTCTCCAGAGAGAAGAACCCTGATATCACCAGTCACAATTCCCATAAGCTGGCCAGCCTTCACCTCATCGCCATCTTTGCAGAAGAACTCAACCTCAGTGCTGTCATCTAAGATGGTAAATACTCTTGCATATACATCAAGCCCTGCAACGATTCCATCCTGCTTGCATATCAGGTCTACTTTTCCTTTCTGTGCCTTTGGCATCACCGCATTTGTGGATACATCCTCACTTGTGATATCCTCCTGTAAAGCCATCATTATAAGCTTGTCCGCATTCAATTTCATTGTTATCTGATTCATTCTCAGCCTCTTCTTTCCGTTTCTGTCAAAACTATATTCTTATATTCTCTAAATAAACCATCTATATCTTCATATTCAGACAGATCTATGTTGTATTCTCCACAGCCTCTGTGCTCTCTGCTGAACATGATATCATCTGCTGCCCTCTGTGCAAATACAAGCGACTCAAGTAACGAATTGCTTGCCAGTCTGTTTCTGCCATGCACTCCATTACATCCGGCTTCTCCTACCGCATATAATCCTTCCATGGATGTCCTTCCGGCGAGATCTGCCTTCACTCCGCCCATGTGGTAATGCTGAGCCGGCACAACCGGTATCGGTTCAACAAGCACATCATATCCCTCATCCTTACACTGCTTGTATATATGTGGAAAATGCTGCAAGATCACATCTCTTCCAAGCGGTCTCAGATCTTCCCACACATGCTCCGTTCCATCTATCTCCATCTGTTTCCATATTGCATGGCTGACTACATCACGAGGCTGAAGTTCATCTGTAAACCTTTCGCCCGCCTTGTTTAGAAGCCATGCGCCTTCGCCTCTCACAGATTCAGATATCAGAAATCTTCTTCCTTTATTCCGGCTAAACAGTGTCGTCGGGTGGATCTGCACATAATTCAGATTCTCTACCTCTACTCCATGTTTTAAGGCAATTGCTATGGCATCACCTGTTATATGGGCAAAATTCGTTGAGTTCTTATATATACCTCCGATTCCACCACACGCCAATACAACGTTGTTGGATCTAAGTATGCTTATGTTCTTGGCCTCATCAACTATAACCACGCCACCACAGGCATTGTCATTGCAGATGATGTCGAGCATAGTCGTATACTCATATATCTCGATATTGGATTTTTTCTTTGCACACTCCAGCAAAGTGGATGTAATCTCTTTGCCGGTAATATCCTCGTGAAACAATATTCTTGGCTGGCTGTGAGCTCCCTCCTTGGTGAAGGCAAGCTTTCCGCTCTCATCTCTCTCAAATCTGACTCCAAGCCTTATCAATTCTCTGATAACAAGATTAGATGATCTGATCATCAGATCAACTGTCTTTTTATTGTTCTCATAATGGCCGGCTCTCATGGTGTCTTCAAAATAATCTTCGTAATCTTCCTCACCCCGCAGCATACATATGCCGCCTTGGGCCAAAAAAGAGTCGGACTCATCAGCCCGCCTTTTTGTGATAATACAGACCTTTTTTGTCTCTGGAAAATTCAACGCACAGAACAAACCTGCAGCGCCAGTTCCCACGATAATAACATCATATACAGTGTTCATCATTTCTCCTCTTCAAGTAGGCATCATATTATTCTTTATAACCTGACTTGCATATAAACATAACATATGTAAACACATATGTAAAGATATATGTAATGTTATGTGTAAACTTTTGATGTAAACCCTTTTGATGCAGTTTCCATACATATAAATATTTTCGTCATCTTGTCTGTATATCGTCTCTACTTTAAAACCTTCTTTATCTGTTTCTCTGTGGCAATCGGGTAGATATCATCCATATGCCTCACTATCCTCTCCCATGACTTCTCCGGGCTCTCACCATATGCAGATGCCACGTAGTCATATCCCCACAGTTTCTCCGGCATAGAATACACGGCCACATTCCAGCCGTATTCCGCGCCCTTTTTGTTCACCCGCTTTCTGAAGTCACATGCACACAGGTAGGTCTGCATCTGAAGCTGTGTCATCGTACCCTCAAAGCCCTTCTCGCCGTCCTTGCCAAATCCGGCAAGTTTCTTGATATCAAATGAGAACAGCGCTGTATCATACAGGCTCTCCGGTTTTTCTGCTGCAAATTCCGCATCGCTCTCCTCATCTATCCGGTCATCCATGAACAGATCCATGATCTTCTTCTGTCTGAATGATGCAAGCTCATCATCCCATCTGGCATCGAAATCATATCCAGCTCTTCTATAATTTGCAAAATACGGGAACCATTTCTTTGAGATAAATCCCGCCTTATTGTGGAAAAATTTGCCGTATGCAATATCGCCTCTTCTGGCTATGATCTCACGCCATGCCCAAGGATCCCTCTGTGCATCCTCACTCCACCAGTACTTCTCCGTGGTTCGCTCCTCCACCGAAAATCCAGGTATCTCATTCCGGAAAAGAGGCAGGAATCCCACTTCCTCTATATATCCGATAAGTTCGTCCACCGTGTGCAGGCACTCCGGATCATCCTCCGAAACTCCATACATGATCCATGCTCCTTCTTTTGATTCCATAAACTCTCCTAAATTATTCGCCCCTCAAGGTGATCCATCTCATGGAGCACTATCTGGGCTATATATCCGTTGAACTTCATACGCTTTTTTGCAAATGATGCATCCTGAAACTCTACCTCTATGTCTCTATACCTTGTCACCTTTCTCGTGCCGTCCAGAGACAGACATCCCTCCTCTGTCTCGTAAGCCCCCGACTTTGACAGAAGAACCGGATTCAGCATGACAACATTGGCAAATCCCATGCTGACGATGATTATCCTCTTCTTATACCCGATCATGTTGCCCGCCATGCCGACGCACCTCGCCTGATTTGCCGCTAATGTGTCCTGCATATCTGCAATGATCCCCGCATCCATAGTCGTCATCGGAGATGACTTCTGGCTGAGAAACATCTGATCTCTCACTATCTGTTTTATCATGGTCTATTACCTTTCCTTATCTACTCACCATTCTTCGCATACAGGAATATTTTTGACTTGAGAAGCCTCTTCGGTGTTGCCGAGATCTCGCATATCTCCTCATATATACGGTTGCACACGATAAAATACGCTGCCATCGCCGTCAGCACATTCTTCTGATTTGCCCGCTGGAAATTATACATTCCAGTCTTCTCGTTCCTGTCACTTCTGGCATGTTTTACCAGATTATAGTCATTCCACCAATCTGCGATCCGGTCACCCACAAACGCACTGAACGGCTTCAGCTCGATATCCTCAAAAGTATCTATCGTCCTCACCGCATCCAGCCGGATATCCGGGAATTTTCTAAGCACAGGAGTAAGCCTGTCATGTATGCTGTACTTCTTCCTGTAATCATCCTCCTCGACTATCTTGCAATATATCTCTATCAGAGAGTCTATATTGCTGCAGATATTCAGGAACATATTTATGTATCTGCTTGAAAATGTCGAGAAGTTGCTCTTGTGGATATCCACATACTCAGAACTGATCCGAACATCCTTCTCAATGATCTGGTATTGTTTCCAGAAAATATTCAGGAACTCCTTCTCAGTTATGACAACTCTGGTCTTCTTCACCAGAACATTTACCCACAAATGTCCCTGACCTGTCCTGTCAGTTCTCACATCCTGACTCGTCCATACATCCTCAAGGACCGCGCCTGAAACCGAATACACCATATCACAAACCTTTGTCTCGGTATAATTGGCAAATGTTCTTCCATCATCCCGCGTCTGCTCACCTTTTCCATACTTCCACGAAGCATAAAATACACCATCAATCTTAAGTGCTTTCATAACCTTCGCAAAGATCTTGATCATATCACCCTTGTCAACATGGAGCATCGAGGCACATGCCCACACAGCATCAAATTCATTTTCGTAATTCATGTCCTCAATGCGCTTATGTACAGCCTCTTTTCCCGTCAGCTCCTGAGTTTTCCTGCACATAGCCTCAGACGCATCCAGAGATACGACATCATATCCCCTGTCCAGAAAATATTTGCTGTCACGGCCACTGCCGCAGCCAAGATCAAGAATCCTGCTGCCCGGCTTGAGATGTTCCTCAAATCGCTTGTAAATGTCCGACATGTCAGCATTTCTGGTGACATCGGAATATCTGTCAGCATATTTGTTGTAGTATTCTATTGTTCTGTTTGTATTTTTATCATTCATTAAAATCTGACCTCTTCCGGTTCATTGGTGGTGAGGGTTCGAATCCCCCTCCACCTTCATATGTATCTACAGATTATTTGCCTTCCGCAGCAGCTTCTCAAATGACTCCGCAAATCTCTGGTCATCCTCTTCTGTCCTCTTCCTCGGCCCTTTGATATGATTCCTGCTCGATGCCCTCCGCGCCTTCTTGTTCAGGTGTCTCTCCATAAGCATCTGATCGATATTCTCATCCGTATACCATTTGCCCGACTGATGAATTGCATACGCACCTTTGCCAAGCGCCATAGCGGCAACGCCATAATCCTGCGTAACCACTATGTCGCCCCTGTGACAAATGCTTATCAGCTTGTAATCCACGGCATCCGCCCCGGCACCGACCACGATAACCTCACTGTAATCAGATGTGAGGACATGATTCGTATCGCATAGAAGCGTTACTGGGATGTTGTATTTTGTTGCTATGTCTTCAACTATATCAATCACCGGACACGCATCAGCATCAACAAATATCTTCATTGACCTAGTCCTTTCTCGTGCTGTCTCTACAGCAACGCCTTTAATTTAGACGCCTCCTCTTCTGTAAGTGTCACACCCTTACCCATCTTCTCATGCTCCGGTGCCCACTCTCTGATATCATACTTTGGTGTGCCACCATTCCACGATATCTTATTAAGTTCCTTAGTCCATCCCTTTGCACTTTCCGATATCACTCCTATGTGCTCCACTATTTCGTATTTAAAATCTGCCATTTTTATGTATCTCCTTTATCCTCTAAAGATAAAGCCCGTCACAACTCTTTGTTTGATGTGATGGGCCGTTGTCTATCATTATATCTGTTTTTATGAGGCTTTTCAATGATACTATATCATCAGGGGGGCGGGATTGTAATTATTTGGACAGAGAAAACAATTCTCGTTCTATCATGTCCATTGACTTCATCTTCGACAGCCACTCAGCCGGTATGCCTTCGTCATCACAACCTCTTCCAGATCTGATCGCGGCAGCGCACGTATTGCCGCAGTCAAATACTTCTCCAAACGGTGTATATACTCCTTCTTTTAGCCATCTGCGGAATCTGTCTCTGATGTCATCCACATCAACTCTGCCACACGCTTTGATACTGGCGCAAGTGGCAAGCGCCATATTGGTATCATCCGACCAGGTTCCCTCTGGCTGATTGTGCGTACCGTAGCCTATCATATCTGTACATTCAAATGCGCCCCTGAATTTAAATTCATATGGAACGCCCAACGCATCACCTACGGCGAGGCCGTAGATGGCGGATTTTAAAGCATTTGTCTTATCATTCATATCTCTTTCTCCCTTAATATATCATCATTCTATAAATTTACATTGTAAACTGATAATCAGTGCATTCCAATTTGACTATCTGTGTTTTCTCCGATTTAACAGGCAATTCTGGTTGAAAACCAGAGGACTGCATGCACACTGCCAGTCTCTGCTGCTTGAACCAGTAGTAATACTGATCTTTTGATATGTTATTTTCAGCAAGCCAGCCCTTTGTTTTCATACCGCTGTTCCTGCAGTCCTTAATATTTGCAATCCAAGTCTCTAACTGCTTTTCCCGAATGGCAAGGCGTGCTGCCATAATCTACCTCCCGAATATTTGGATTTCAATCCATGCTCCGACGAACGGATCGACTAATTTCTTCAAGGTTTTTATATCCGACTACTTGTATTTCAATCCACGCTCCGACGAACGGAGCGACCCGTAGAAAGATTACCCACGGCGGTTGTTACTGCTATTTCAATCCACGCTCCGACGAACGGAGCGACTTTATCTACTATGTCAAAATGAACACGTACCTTTATTTCAATCCACGCTCCGACGAACGGAGCGACCTTCCTTTGTGCCTGCCTTGGTGTTGTTGAACGATTTCAATCCACGCTCCGACGAACGGAGCGACCTCTTTCCTGCATTTATCGAATATACTCCATTTAAATTTCAATCCACGCTCCGACGAACGGAGCGACTCAAATAATATATGTGCTGTTTCCAACTGTTTAATTTCAATCCACGCTCCGACGAACGGAGCGACCATGTGTTTAATCCTCCTTATGATTGTTTCGTGTATTTCAATCCACGCTCCGACGAACGGAGCGACGTTGACGCAACACCCTGCCACGACGTAATCTCGGTATTTCAATCCACGCTCCGACGAACGGAGCGACTGGAATCAATTACTTTAAGTAACGGAACTTTGTTATTTCAATCCACGCTCCGACGAACGGAGCGACGTTTCAAATATTCTTTGCTTGGTGCAATCAAATAAATTTCAATCCACGCTCCGACGAACGGAGCGACATATCTAGCTATACACATCTGATCGCCATTCTGTATTTCAATCCACGCTCCGACGAACGGAGCGACATGTCAAAGAAAGGCTTGCGGACGTCATCACTGAATTTCAATCCACGCTCCGACGAACGGAGCGACAGCTGGGCCAGATGTTGCATCAGGTGCTTCTGGTATTTCAATCCACGCTCCGACGAACGGAGCGACCTTTATATATGTACTCTTTGTGTTCCTCTAGTAGTATTTCAATCCACGCTCCGACGAACGGAGCGACCCAAAGGGATCATATTTGTATTGTGATTTACAAATTTCAATCCACGCTCCGACGAACGGAGCGACAGCTGCTCTGTATCTTGAGCGAAGTGAGATAACAATTTCAATCCACGCTCCGACGAACGGAGCGACTGCATATAGCATGCTGATAAATGGTCTTAGACAATTTCAATCCACGCTCCGACGAACGGAGCGACAAGGCTGTTGTTATTTTCGGCCTGTAAGTCTTTAATTTCAATCCACGCTCCGACGAACGGAGCGACGTCAGCTCGTCAACAATAACATATTTGTCAGCTTCATTTCAATCCACGCTCCGACGAACGGAGCGACACGATTGGCAAGGAGGTATAACACATGGCACAAATTTCAATCCACGCTCCGACGAACGGAGCGACCAGCTACCTGGGTGCTTAAATTCATAAACGAGTGATTTCAATCCACGCTCCGACGAACGGAGCGACGCCAGCATCTTCTCAAGCTGTCCAAGCTGTTCAATTTCAATCCACGCTCCGACGAACGGAGCGACACAGAGTTTTGCTAAGTGGAGTCTATCTACATTTATTTCAATCCACGCTCCGACGAACGGAGCGACAGTGAATTTTGTATTGACTGTATTCATAGTTTTGAATTTCAATCCACGCTCCGACGAACGGAGCGACGTTATTCTCGGATGCTTCAGGGGGTTGCGTTTATATTTCAATCCACGCTCCGACGAACGGAGCGACGTATGCGGCAAGCTGTACCATCAGTGTCTTTGTATTTCAATCCACGCTCCGACGAACGGAGCGACTATAAACGGCAAGGAATCACACGGCGCATATACAATTTCAATCCACGCTCCGACGAACGGAGCGACCTGTTATTTGTCTTAATAGGGCATCTACAAACTTATTTCAATCCACGCTCCGACGAACGGAGCGACAAGTTCAGCAACAACGGACTTTGCGCCCTGATCTGATTTCAATCCACGCTCCGACGAACGGAGCGACTTATACTACTTTGTTGTGGGGGTATCCAGTAAAATTTCAATCCACGCTCCGACGAACGGAGCGACAGCATCCACCGCCTTCAGCTTCTTATCCACTATATCATTTCAATCCACGCTCCGACGAACGGAGCGACTAACTACATCTACTACAGGAGAGGGAAAAGATAAGATTTCAATCCACGCTCCGACGAACGGAGCGACTTTTACGTCATTTACATCCGCATTGTAAAACGTTATTTCAATCCACGCTCCGACGAACGGAGCGACATGTAAATGCACCAGGTGTCGCCCGTCTGAGCTGCGATTTCAATCCACGCTCCGACGAACGGAGCGACGTACATAAGAGTACATGTCAGAAAAACCGTTAGGATTTCAATCCACGCTCCGACGAACGGAGCGACACGGCAAAGAGTAATCGACAGTTGCACTATAACCATTTCAATCCACGCTCCGACGAACGGAGCGACATCAAAAAGACGGACGCTTGTCTCGGGCTGATGATTTCAATCCACGCTCCGACGAACGGAGCGACCTCTTTTAACCGTATGCTCTGCCAATGTCGTAAGTATTTCAATCCACGCTCCGACGAACGGAGCGACAGCTGCTCTGTATCTTGAGCGAAGTGAGATAACAATTTCAATCCACGCTCCGACGAACGGAGCGACTGCATATAGCATGCTGATAAATGGTCTTAGACAATTTCAATCCACGCTCCGACGAACGGAGCGACAAGGCTGTTGTTATTTTCGGCCTGTAAGTCTTTAATTTCAATCCACGCTCCGACGAACGGAGCGACACCAACAACCCCCCCAAAAGGTGGTGATGATGATATTTCAATCCACGCTCCGACGAACGGAGCGACAAGATAATACCGACTATGAAACCCAGTGTAGAAGATTTCAATCCACGCTCCGACGAACGGAGCGACGTCTGGAGACTGGCATAATATTAAATTCATGGATATTTCAATCCACGCTCCGACGAACGGAGCGACACAAATAGGTGCAAGGTTTGAACAGGAGTTTGTGATTTCAATCCACGCTCCGACGAACGGAGCGACACGACACTATAGCCGTGGATAATATAAGCGAGCTTATTTCAATCCACGCTCCGACGAACGGAGCGACACTGCAAAGACCAAGCTAGACGGCGTTTAACGCGCATTTCAATCCACGCTCCGACGAACGGAGCGACAGAGTTTGGCTTGTACGCGTGGGATGATAAGAGCATTTCAATCCACGCTCCGACGAACGGAGCGACTGTCGGTGTTCTCCCTTTTGTAATATATAAGGAGATTTCAATCCACGCTCCGACGAACGGAGCGACGCGGTTATGGTCAAGCACGATGAGCAGGGCAGAGCATTTCAATCCACGCTCCGACGAACGGAGCGACTCGGATTTATTAACCGCGCTATATAGCATTAACATTTCAATCCACGCTCCGACGAACGGAGCGACGTTGTTTCAGTTGGAATTTCGATATTGGTGTATATGATTTCAATCCACGCTCCGACGAACGGAGCAACCTCCTGTTGCTCCTGTCTTCGCTACGGCAAACGAATTTCAATCCACGCTCCGACGAACGGAGCGACCTACCTCCCAGCTATCGTTCTCCTGCACACCTGATTTCAATCCACGCTCCGACGAACGGAGCGACTCAACGTGCATTTGAGAGAGAGCACACAAGGACAATTTCAATCCACGCTCCGACGAACGGAGCGACTGAGATACAGGAGCTTAAGCCACAGACGATTATATTTCAATCCACGCTCCGACGAACGGAGCGACACAGTTCCAATACATAAAGGTGATGTAAGCAAAGATTTCAATCCACGCTCCGACGAACGGAGCGACAGCGCCGCGCATTTGGCACTTGCAAACTTTCTCCATTTCAATCCACGCTCCGACGAACGGAGCGACATTCGTCTCACAGATATGCCCGCGGTAATTACCATTTCAATCCACGCTCCGACGAACGGAGCGACGAGTCAACGGCATTGATGGGGCGAAAGCGTATCATTTCAATCCACGCTCCGACGAACGGAGCGACGAATTACGAGACTTACAAGCATTATGTTAATATTATTTCAATCCACGCTCCGACGAACGGAGCGACGTATAAGCTCCCTTATCAAGTCAACAGCTATGGTGATTTCAATCCACGCTCCGACGAACGGAGCGACAGACTATGTTACTAAGAGTGGTTATCTTTATCAATTTCAATCCACGCTCCGACGAACGGAGCGACTGTGTATATCGTGTATATACACATAGCGATAGGATTTCAATCCACGCTCCGACAAACGGAGCGACAATTATGAGGGGTTACCGTCATCTATTGATGTTATTTCAATCCACGCTCCGACGAACGGAGCGACTCAGTGTGATAAAGCTGACTTTGTAATATTCGACATTTCAATCCACGCTCCGACGAACGGAGCGACAATACGATAAATAGACGCTCCGAGTATTTTGACATTTCAATCCACGCTCCGACGAACGGAGCGACATACATTTCCCAAAATTTGAGCCAAAAATTGTATATTTCAATCCACGCTCCGACGAACGGAGCGACCATTTAACCCCGTTGAGAATTACGATAGATACGAAATTTCAATCCACGCTCCGACGAACGGAGCGACTCAATGTAATCTGGACAGCGTGGGAAATGACGGAATTTCAATCCACGCTCCGACGAACGGAGCGACTGACGATGCGCATAATTACGCGGAGAAGTATGTGATTTCAATCCACGCTCCGACGAACGGAGCGACATGATAATCTTCAGCATGACTATCAGGGATTACAATTTCAATCCACGCTCCGACGAACGGAGCGACCGGCGCACGATACTAACGTCCGTACCTTTCAGCTATTTCAATCCACGCTCCGACGAACGGAGCGACCCTGCTCACTGTTGAGCGACTGCAAGGCAAGGTTATTTCAATCCACGCTCCGACGAACGGAGCGACTGCCCTTTTCGATATCTCCGCCCATCTTGATAGAATTTCAATCCACGCTCCGACGAACGGAGCGACTTCTCCTATTCAACGCATAAATCCATTGTGAATATTTCAATCCACGCTCCGACGAACGGAGCGACTTAATCAGTTTGCAAATAGTGGTATCTGCTCGGTTATTTCAATCCACGCTCCGACGAACGGAGCGACATTAAAAATGTAGGATAAATGTATCAAATGTATCAAAATTTCAATCCACGCTCCGACGAACGGAGCGACCAGATACTTGCTTATATGCTTGCAACGGGGACAAATTTCAATCCACGCTCCGACGAACGGAGCGACCGACAGGCGCACAGCCGTTTGATGTGATCGCAATATTTCAATCCACGCTCCGACGAACGGAGCGACTTCATCTTCTGAATATTTTTCAGAATTTATGTTATATTTCAATCCACGCTCCGACGAACGGAGCGACAGAACTCTGCTACCTGAGCACCTACCACATCGAATTTCAATCCACGCTCCGACGAACGGAGCGACACGATAGCTTCAAAAGGTTCTCCAATTCGTTTGATTTCAATCCACGCTCCGACGAACGGAGCGACTCAGGCAGGTTGAAAGATGCCTGATCCGATATGGAATTTCAATCCACGCTCCGACGAACGGAGCGACATATCAAGATATTTTGCTGTTGATATCAATATTGATTTCAATCCACGCTCCGACGAACGGAGCGACGTCAAGTACACAGTGTATAATGATACATTATTGATTTCAATCCACGCTCCGACGAACGGAGCGACTGATGACAAATCGGGCAAAATGGGCTTTTACAAAAATTTCAATCCACGCTCCGACGAACGGAGCGACCGGAAAGTGGAACGACATTCTATATACTGTCTCTTATACACATCTGACGCTGCCGACGAATAGCCTTGTGTAG
>ENA-OYXY01000309-OYXY01000309.1-human-gut-metagenome-genome-assembly--contig:-NODE-309-length-24532-cov-8.999305_pt1 | contig 24532 bp, 16 predicted proteins | sample MGYA00244058_ERZ653438 | MGnify/ENA primary metagenome ERZ653438 (study PRJEB26926, sample SAMN06165026) | human gut metagenome | biome: ENVO:00009003; feature: ENVO:2100002; material: ENVO:00002003... | reverse complement strand
AGATAGTGAACAGAGCACTTGGAGACCTGCTTGACCAGGATGATTATATAGGAGATGCCTATATACTGGAGGTCAGCTCACCGGGGCTTACGAGACCACTGAAGAAAGAGAAGGATTTCAAGAGAAGCATAGGTAAGGTCGTGGAGATCAAGACATTTGCCAAGGTGAATGGTGCAAAGGAATTCGAGGGTGTGCTCAAGGCATATGATGAGAATACAGTTACCATTGAGCTTGAGGATGAGACAGAGATAACAATAACGAGAAAAGATATTTCCATGATACGATTAGCATTTATATATTAGGAGGATAAAAAGGTGTCAGAGATCATTGAAGCATTGAATCAGCTTGAGAAGGAGAGAAACATTAGCAAGGATGTTCTGCTTGAGGCTATAGAGAGATCACTCAAGACAGCCTGCAAGAAGGATTTCAATACAGACGAGAACATTACAGTTTCACTGGACAGAGAGACTGGTGAGTGCCATGTATATGCAGCCAAAGAGGTTGTTGAGGAAGTTGAGAATCCTGCATGCCAGATAACACTGGAGCAGGCCAAGATGATAAGCAGCAAGTACGAGATAGGTGATACAGTAAATATAGAGATCACAACTAAGAACTTTGGAAGAATCGCAGCCCAGCGTGCGAGAAATGTCATCGTTCAGGCGATCAACGAGAACGAGAGAGCAGCTATATACGATCACTTCCATATGAAGGAGAAGGATATCGTAACAGGAATCGTTCAGAGACAGGTTGGAGACAGCGTGAATGTGAGCCTTGATGACAAGACAGAGGCACTCTTAAAGCCATCAGAGATGATCGAGGGAGAGAGCTACGAGAGAGGCGACAGAATAAAGCTTTATATCACAGAGGTCAAGAAGACAAACAGAGGACCAAGGATCACTGTATCAAGAACTCATCCAGAGCTCGTCAAGAGACTTTTTGAGAAGGAAGTAACAGAGATCGCAGACGGAACAGTTGAGATCAAGAGCTTCTGCAGAGAGGCAGGATCAAGATCTAAGATCGCAGTATGGTCAAACGATGAGAACGTCGATGCAGTTGGAGCATGCGTAGGAATCAATGGTGACAGAGTAAATGCTGTCGTTGCAGATCTGAACGGTGAAAAGATCGACATCATTCCTTGGAGTGAGAACCCTGCTGAGTTTATTTACAATGCGCTCAGTCCTTCAGATGTTGAGGACGTATCCGTTGATCTTGATGAGAAGACAGCATTTGTCGTAGTACCTGATACACAGCTTTCACTTGCAATCGGTAAGAAGGGTCAGAATGCCCGCCTTGCAGCAAAGCTGACAGGATACAAGATCGATATCAAGAGCCATTCAAAGGCTGAGGAGATGGGTTACTTTGATGAGCAGCCAGAGGATGAGTACGATGAGAACTTTGATTCTTATAACGACGATGAATATTATGATGAAGTAAGCGAAGATAAAGATGCCGATGCTGCTTCATTTGACATAGATGAAACAGTAGACACAAACGACGAAGAGTAATCATTTGCATTGATGTAGTGGCACATGATAGAGAATAGGGAGTGATGAGATGGCAAAGAAGGTACCTCTGAGGCAATGCCTTGGATGCCGTGAGATGATGCCGAAGAGTGAGCTGATAAGGATAGTCCGAAGCAATGACGGGCAGTTCGCAGTTGATGCAACCGGCAAGCTCAACGGAAGAGGCGCTTATATATGCAAGAGATCCGAGTGCCTTAAGAAGGCGGTTGGAAGCAAAGCACTTGAGAAGGCTTTCAAGGTCAGCATACCTGCTGAGGTGTATGAACAATTAGACAAGGAGCTGCGTGACATTGAAGAATAACAAGATCTACTCGTTAATTTCTCTGTGTGCCAGAGCCAGAAGGCTGTGCAGTGGCAATTTCTCAGTAGAGAAAGCAGTTAAGAATCAGAGCGCGTACGTGGTCATTGTGGCGAAGGACGCTTCTGACAATACGAAGAAACTTTTCGACCAGAAATGTAATTATTATGGGATTCCTTATTATGAGTACGGGACAAAGGATGAGCTTGGCAAGTACAGTGGCAATGAGATGAGAACATCCATTGCGATACTTGACGAGGGATTCGGGAATCAGATCATAAAGTACATGAATGTAAATGAAAACATGGAGGTGTAACATTTGGCTAAAATCAGAGTACACGAATTATCAAAACAGTTAAACATTTCAAATAAAGATATCATAGATACACTTGGCGCAAAGGGAATAGAGATCAAGAGTCATATGTCCAATCTGGACGATTCGATGGTTGGAATAATTAAGGCTAAGTTTGGAGCAAAGACTGCGCCAAAGGCCGAGGCTCCAAAGGCTGAGACCCCAAAGCCTGCAGCACCAAAGCAGGAGGCTCCAAAGGCAGCGCCTAAGACAGAGCAGCCAAAGCCTGAGACAGCAAAGCCTGCTGCAGCTCCAAAGGCGGACGCGCAGAAGCAGAATCCTTCAAGGGATGACAATTCAGCAGCCAGACAGGGTTCTGGCAATCATGTAAGATTTGCCAGGGAGGACAGAAACGGCGGCAAGATGAATAACAACGGTAACAGAGTCAGATTTAACAACGACAGACAGGGCGGTTCAGACAGAGCCAGATTCAGCAACGACAGGAACCAGGGCGACAGAAATCAGGGTGACAGACCAAGATTCGGCAGAGATGGCCAGGGCGACAGAAATCAGAGTGACAGACCAAGAGTAGGCAGAGACGGTCAGGGCGACAGACCAAGGTTTAACAGAGATGGCGACAGAAACCAGGGTGACAGACCAAGAGGAGGCAGAGACGGCCAGAATGACAGACCAAGGTTTAACAGAGATGGTGATAGAAACCAGGGTGACAGACCAAGAGGAGGCAGGGACGGCCAGGGTGACAGACCAAGGTTTAACAGAGACGGAGACAGAAACCAGGGTGGCGGACGCTTCGGCAATGGAGATAGAAACCAGGGCGGAAGAGGCTTTAACAGAGATGGTGGCAACCGTTTCAGCAACCGTATCAATATGCCATTTGGCAAGGATGACGAGGATGACAGCCCAGCTCAGAAGAGAGCACCATTCAAGAGAGAACGCAAGGACTTCGATGCGAAGGAGATGCCGGGTAAGGATTTAAAGAGCCAGAACAGAGATAACTACAACAGAGATAAGAACAAGCCACGTAAGGGCAACAGAAGATCACCTGAGGAGGTCGAGGCTGATATCAGCAGACTTGCGAAGAATGTGAAGAACAAGCCACAGAAGAAGCAGCAGACTGTGCAGGAGGATCCGGATGCAATCAGAACCATCACACTTCCTGAGGTTGTAACACTCAAGGAGCTGGCTGATGCGGTAAAGACTCCTGTAACAGCACTTATCAAGAAGCTGTTCCTCGCAGGTAAGATGGTCAATGTGAACTCAGAGCTTCCATTTGACGAGGCTTCAGAGATCGCACTTGAGTACAACTGTATAGCTGAGGAAGAGGAGAAGGTAGATGTGATCGAGGAACTCCTGAAGGAGGACGAAGAGGACGAGAAGGACATGGTTCCAAGACCTCCAGTAGTCTGCGTTATGGGACACGTTGATCACGGTAAGACATCACTCCTTGATGCGATCAGACAGACAAAGGTTACATCGGGCGAGGCTGGTGGAATCACACAGGCGATCGGTGCATCTGTTGTCGATGTAAATGGCCAGACCATCACATTCCTTGATACTCCTGGACATGAGGCGTTCACAGCGATGCGTATGCGTGGTGCACAGAGTACAGATATCGCTATCCTTGTTGTAGCTGCCGATGATGGTGTTATGCCACAAACAATCGAGGCTATCAACCATGCAAAGGCTGCCGGAATCGAGATCATAGTAGCGATCAACAAGATCGATAAGGAAAGTGCGAATATAGAGAGAGTTAAGCAGGAGCTCACAGAGTACGAGCTGATCCCAGAGGATTGGGGCGGTTCAACAATATTCTGCCCTGTATCTGCACATACTAAGGAAGGTATTGACAATCTCCTTGAGATGATCCTCCTCACAGCGGATGTGCTTGAACTTAAGGCAAATCCTAACAGAAAGGCAAGAGGTATCGTCATCGAGGCCGAGCTTGACAAGGGACGTGGACCTGTTGCAACAATGCTTGTACAGAAGGGAACACTCCACGTTGGAGATTACATCGCTGTCGGAGCGTCACATGGTAAGGTACGTGCCATGACCAACTCAAGAGGTGAGAGAGTTACAGAGGCTCTTCCATCAACACCTGTACAGATCCAGGGTCTCAACACAGTTCCTGATGCAGGCGAGATATTCATGGCAGTTGACAATGAGAAGGAAGCAAGAACCATATCAGAGACATATATCTCGCAGGGTAAGGAGAAGCTTCTTGCAGATACAAAGCAGAGAATGTCACTTGACGATCTGTACAGCCAGATCCAGGCCGGCAACCTCAAGGAGCTCAAGATCATCATCAAGGCAGATGTACAGGGTTCAGTTGAGGCCGTTAAGCAGAGTCTCTTAAAGCTCTCAAATGACGAGGTCGTTATCAAGTGCATACATGCAGGTGTAGGTGCTATCAACGAGTCAGATATAATTCTTGCATCAGCATCAAATGCCATCGTAATCGGTTTCAATATCAGACCGGATGCGAGAGCAAAGGATATGGCTGACAGCGAGGGGGTAGATGTTCGTCTGTACAGAGTCATCTACAATGCAATAGAGGATATTGATTCAGCAATGAAGGGTATGCTTGATCCTATATATGAGGAGAAGGTCATCGGACACGCAGAGATCAGACAGACATACAAGGCTTCTGGTATCGGTGTCATTGCCGGTTCATATGTTCTCGACGGAACAATCAACAGAAACTGCAGCGTAAGGATTACCAGAGAGGGCAATCTTATATTTGAAGGAAAGCTTGCTTCACTCAAGAGATTCAAGGATGATGTCAAGGAAGTTAAGTCCGGCTTTGAGTGTGGTATGGTATTCGAGAACTTCCAGGACGTTGCAGAGGAAGATCAGATAGAGGCATACGAGATGGTAGAGGTGCCTAGAAAGTAGTAATAGATATGAGAAAAAACAGTGTAAAGAATAACAGGATCAACGGTGAGGTCCAGAGAGAACTCAGCAGGATCATCAGCCGTGAGATCAAGGATCCAAGAATATCACCTATGACTTCGGTCGTTGATGTGGTTGTCACACCTGATCTCAAGTTCTGTAAGGCATATATCAGTGTCCTGGGTGACCAGGATGCTGTTGATTCAACATTTGCAGGGTTGAACAGCGCAATGGGATATATCAGAAGAGAGCTTGCTCATTCTGTAAATCTGCGCAATACACCGGAGATAACATTTATCATGGACCAGTCCATAGAGTATGGTGTCAGTATGTCCCACAAGATAGATGAGGCTCTCGGAAAGCATGGCGATGCTGACGAGAGTATAGATGAAAACTCAGAGAGTGAAGATGAGTTTGAAGAGTAGGATATAATATGAGAATTTAAAAGGAGGTATATCATGAACGATCTTATAAGGGAGATAGAGAACGCAGACAGCATAGCCATAACAGGACATATCAATCCTGATGGTGACTGTATAGGTTCAACACTTGGAATGTATAACTATATTACAAGCAATTATCCTGACAAGAGGGTTCAGGTATATCTTCAAGAATTCCCGGATGTATTCATGTTCCTGAATGGTGCATCTACTGTAAAGCATGAGGCAGATGACGAGACCTATGATCTGTTTATGTCGCTTGACTGCGGAGATATGGACAGATTCACACCATTTGTCAGATATTATGAGACTGCGAAGAGAACTCTTTGCATAGACCACCATGTGTCTAACAAAGGCTTTGGTGATGTGTGCTATGTGGAAAGTGATGCATGCTCCGCTGCGGAGGCTATATTCAAGCTCCTGGATGAGAAAAAGATCAACCAGCAGTGCGCAGAGTGTCTGTATACCGGTATAGTCCACGACACAGGAGTGTTTAAGCACAGCAATACCACCAGAGAGTCCATGACTATAGCGGGAATCCTGATAGAGAAGGGAGCGAGACCAAGCTTTGTCATAGATGAGACATTTTACAAGAAGACGCTCACACAGAATAAGCTTCTGGGCTTTGCGCTTCTCAACATGAAGCAGTTTGCAGATGGAAAGATAACCCATACACTTCTGACAAAGGAGGACTTTGACAGATTTGGTGCCAGCAAGATGGATACGGATGGAATCGTGGATCAGCTCAGACTGACATCAGGTACTGAGGTTGCTTTCTTCATGTATCAGGCTAGTGAGGATAATTACAAGATATCCCTCAGGGCAAATGATATCGTGAACGTGAGTGAGATCGCGTGCAGCCACGGCGGTGGCGGCCATGTGAAGGCTGCGGGATGCAATATGTCAGGTGATCCGGAAAAGATAGTTGCGGAGATAGTTGCGGATATAGAGAAACAGCTTGGCTGATAAATTGCAGAAAAGATGCGATCTGGAACAGGTACTGATACAGCGGACTGATGTAAAAGACTTTGGATTGGATTTGAAATAGTTATGATAGATGGATTTATCAATATATATAAGGAGCAGGGGTTCACGTCATTTGATGTGGTGGCAAAGCTCCGTGGTATATTAAAACAGAAAAAGATAGGTCATACCGGAACTCTCGATCCCATGGCGGAGGGAGTTCTTCTTGTGTGTCTGGGAAGTGCTACGAAGATGTGCGATCTGCTCACTGAGAAGAACAAGACATACACATGTACCATGCTTCTCGGAAAGACCAGCGACACCGAAGACGTGACAGGAGTCATGACAGACGTGACAGATGTATATCCTGATGAGAAGACAGTCAGGGCTGCGGTGATGAGTTTTGTAGGCGATTACATGCAGATCCCGCCTATGTATTCAGCCATCAAGGTAAATGGTAAGAAGCTCTATGAGCTGGCGAGGGCCGGACAGGTTATAGAGAGAGAGCCGAGACCGGTCACGATACATGGTATCACCGTACAGTCGGTAGAACTTCCGAGGGTGACATTCGATGTGAGCTGTTCCAAGGGAACATATATCAGAAGCCTGTGCAGGGATATAGGAGAGAAGCTTGGCTGCGGTGCGGTGATGGAGAAGCTTGTCAGAACCGAGGTGAAGGGCTTTACTATAGAGGAAAGTCTGACACTTGATGAGGTGGAGAAGGCAAGGGATGACGGGACACTCATGCAGCATGTGCTCACAACAGACAAGCTTATGCCGGATATTCCAGAACTCCATATATCAGCAAAGGGTGAGAAACTCCTTGCAAATGGCAATAAACTTTCTGCGGATTCATTTATGGAAGATCAGATATACAGGGACACATATGTCAAGGTGTACGATGAGAACGGGAGATTTGCGGCACTGTATGAATACAGTGATGAGAAGAGGCAGTATGTGCCATTTAAGATGTTTCCGGTGAGCAATTAAGGACAGACAGTTATGATTCATATAAAGGATACAAAGAAGATACAACTAAATAGCACAGAGCGCACGGCGGTTGCACTGGGAAAGTTTGATGGCATACACCAGGGGCATATGTTATTGATAGAACAGGTGCTCAAACTGCAGAAAAAAGGCTATATGGGTGTCGTGTTCACATTTGACATGAGGGAGAACCATGTGTTTGATGTAAGTAATATGAAGACCATATATACATCTGACGAGAAGGCACAGGTAGTAGCTGATACTGGAGTTGACGTCCTGGTTGAGTATCCGTTTGACGATGAATTTGCAGCCACAGAGCCGAAGGCTTTTATCAGGGATATACTGGTGGGTATGATGAGAGCCGGATATGTGGTGGTTGGAAGCGATTACAGATTCGGCAGAGACAGAAAGGGCGATGTGGATACCCTCAGAAGCTATGCGAACGAGTATGGATATAAGGTCATAGTCATAGACAAGCTGGAACAGGATGACGAGGTGGTCAGCTCAACTGTCATCAGGAAGAATATTTCTGAGGGAGATGTGAGGTCGGTCATTCCGATGCTCGGTAGACCGTACAGTATGACAGGTGAAGTGGTGTCCGGTAAACAGCTTGGAAGGACAATAGGAATACCGACTGCGAATATGCTGCCGGAGGAGCGCAAGCTGTACCCGCCGGCTGGTGTGTATGCTTCAAGGATCAGGATAATCCGGGGGAAGCATACGGGATATGAGGATCCTTTCAGAGTCTATATGGGAATCACCAACATAGGAGACAATCCTACAGTCAACGACAAGGGAAATATCACCATAGAGACGAATATCTTCGACTTTGACAGGAACATATATGGACAGGTCATCAAGGTGGAGCTTATCGAGCAGATCCGAGGTGAGAAGAAATTTGGAAGCCTGGATGAGCTCAAGGCCCAGATGACAAATGACATAGAGAATTCAAAGAGAATACTTGGAAACAAGGTGTTGGTAAAATAGCACAGAAAACATTGGTAATTATGCGGATAAATAATGACGGATTATTGGGTCGCATGAAGATGTTTTCTGTGCTATATTTTTAATAATAGGGTATTTTTTTCTGGTAGAAAAGGAAGTACAAGGAGGAAAAGGGAAATGAGAAAGAAAGCAGCGAGCAGGATCCTGGCATATGTTCTCACCTTATGCATGATCATCGGCAATATAACATGGCCGGAGATCACAGCTAAGGCGGAGACCATAACGCTGGATCTGAAACCGGACACCGGTTGGAAGACGGTGACTGCAGCAACGGATGAGTGGAGTGATCATGGAAAGGCGGAGATAAGGTTTTCGCCCGCCTCAGATATGGCATCCATGAAAGCAATCGCGGATGCAGGGTATAAGACACTTAAGATCACATATGCGGTTGATACGTTCACCGCTGCAAGTGGACAGAATGCGGGAGTTATGCCATTTGCATCGTATGGCACGGATTGGTCGAACAATGACATATGGGTAGATCTGTCCAAGGCAGGACAGTTTGAGACCGTACTTGATCTGGCATCTATCAGCACAACCAGCACGGAGAAGGTGGCATTTGGAATACAGGTGGCGAACCTTCAGGCGGGCAGTACGATAAAGTTCAGAATTGTATCAGCGGTTCTTGCCGGAACAAAGAATAGTTCAGGCGGTTCAGGTTCATCAGGGGAGTCTGGCGGTTCGGGAGACAGCGGATCAGGCAGTGCGGACCTTGATTCAATTGGAAACACAAGCTCAAGCGTAACCGCAAGTCTTGCTGATGGAGATGGAACAGCCAAGGGAGACGGCTACTACGAGACAGAGATAACGATAAATAACAAGAGCAATTCATACATAGCAGACTGGATAGTGGTGGCTGATGTGAGTGGCTCGGTAACTGCAGTTAAGGATTACAGCAGCTGGTCAGCCCTCAAGGGTGTATTCAGTGATGGAAAGCTGTACATATATCCAAACACATCCAAGAAGTCAGGTGCAGTAAATGCCGGATCGAGCGTGAGTTATTCAAAGCTTGGCTACACAGGCACGGCAAATGGTGTGTCTATAACAGGTGTCAAGGTGTACTACAGCTCACAGTCAGGTGCATTTGACTCATTTATCGGTTCACTTTCATCATCATCTGGCGGAGCCGGGGACAACACAGGCGAGATCAATACAGATGTTGAGTACAATTATGCAAAGCTTCTTCAGGAGTCACTCTACTTCTATGATGCGAATATGTGTGGAAGTGATGTAGCTGCAAAGAGTGAGTTCTCCTGGAGATCAAACTGCCATACTGAGGATGCAAAAACAACATATAATGGAAAAACTGTGGATGTCAGCGGTGGATACCATGATGCGGGAGATCATGCCAAGTTTGGTCTGCCACAGGCATATTCGGCTACAGTTCTAGGACTTGCGCACATGGAGTTTGCTGAGGCATTTGCGGATACTGCTACAGAGGCACACTATAAGAGGATCATGGACAGATTCGTTGATTATTTCGAGAGATGCACAGTCCTTGGAAGTGATGGCTCGGTTCAGGCTTTCTGTTATCAGGTCGGTGATGGAAATGTCGATCATGGATACTGGGGAGCTCCGGAAAAGCAGTCGTCCAGAAGCGGACAGGCAACATTCACATCTGATTCGGATACGTGTACAGATATAGTTTCAGAGACAGCGGCGGCTCTTGCAGCATATTATCTGAATTATAAGGATGCAAAGGCACTTACATATGCGGAGAAGTTATTTACATATGCTGATACAAAGGCAAAGATGACAAGTGCAGGACCTGCATATAGTTTTTATGCATCAGGCTCATGGGATGACGACTATGCATTAGCTGCAGCACTTCTCTATAAAGCGACAGGAAAGAATACTTATGCAGATAAATACAACAGCGTCTATGGAAACAAATCTAACCCTAACTGGGCGCTGTGCTGGAACAGCGTGGATCCACTGGCATTGCTCTACAGTCCACAGTTTAAAGGAGAGAGCGCATTTGTTGAAAATCAGTCAGGGATTATAAGTGGTAAAACAAGGGCAGATGATAATAATTACTGTCTTATTGATTCATGGGGATCAGCGAGATATAACGCTGCCCATCAGATGACAGGTCTTATGTATGATAAGATCAACAGTAAGAAGGATTATTCATCCTGGGCAAATGGTCAGATGAAATATATCCTTGGAAACAATGCAGGTTCTAAGTGCTTTGTGGTTGGGTATAACAAGTATTCTGTAAAACATCCACACCACAGGGCTGCAAGTGGATATAGCGACGTGTCATCAAACAAATATACAGACATGGCACACGTTTTAACCGGAGCACTGGTTGGCGGACCAAGTGGATCGAGCACAAGCTTTGATGATAATGCAAATGAATATCAGTATACGGAGGTAGCTCTTGACTACAACGCAGGACTTGTGGGCGCCGCAGCCGGACTTTACCTCTATGTGAAGAATAGCGGAACTGACGAGGAAAGGGCAGTTCAGAAGGTGGTTCCAAAGAGTGAGGTGTCACCAGAGCTCAGAACGATAAGCGGAGAGTCAGGTGGCAGTACCACCACGGAGTCAACCAAGGCAACTACAGAGTCAACAAAGACCAATACAGATTCATCAACAGAAAAGACTACAGAGTCTTCTACGGAAACTCAGGTTATACCAGTCAAAGGAATCACATTTGACCAAACGGCGCTTACTATGAAGGTAGGTGAGAGTGGACAGATAAAAACCACAGTCACACCGGTGGATGCGACAGACAGCTCACTTGTGTGGACAAGCTCTGACAGGACAAAGGTATCGGTACAGAATGGCAAGATAACAGCACTTGCGGCCGGAACGGCAACCATCACAGCAACCGCGAAGGATGGTTCAGGCGTTAAGGCTGAGTGTATAGTTACAGTGCGCACACCTGGAACGCTTTCATGTAAGACAGAGTCTTTATCATGGGACAAGCTGGTATACGGATATCAGATATCAGATTCAGAGAACATAGTTCTGGAAAATTCCGGAGAGGATAATCTTACAGGTGTGAGAGCTGAGCTTAAGAGTGGAACAGCATTCCAGATAGTTTCATCACCAGCAGGTCAGATATCTGCAGGTCAGGAAACTACAGTAGCTGTAAAACCTGTAAATGGACTCGACGCCGGAAGCTATAGTGATACACTTACTATATCAGCAGAGGATAGTTTAGTGAACATAACACTCAAAGCGACAGTGGCAAAGGGAGAAAATACCTCCGTTGTTACTCTGACAAAGACATCAGTAACATCTTATTCGGTGACCGTCAGCGGCAAGGTGTCAGGAGCAGCAGGTGAGATCGAGTATGCAATATCCAGTGAGAAGGATGTTGATGCATCAAAGCTTACGTGGCAGAATGGTGCTCAGTTTACCGGACTCAAGGAATTTACTACATATTATGTACATGGCAGGGTAAAAGAAAATGCAAATGTCAAGTCTGGTCAGATCAGCCAGGCACTTGAGGTGACTACACCTTTATCAGATCCTTTCGTAATTGACATCGGAAGACTGAATGACAGCAGATATGTTGGAGCATTCACAGACAGTGAGGAAAATCCAACTGTAAAGGTATCACAGTCTGGTGGAATCATATCAGTTTCATTTACCGAGAATAAGGATTACACGATCACAGGAAATGGTGAGGATGTAATTGTTGATACCGGAAATGCAAGTGGAATAACCGTGGACAATGCTACTGTAAAGAAGATCACGGTTCGTCTGGGCAATTCTGGAACATTTGTCATAAAGGTAAGCGGAGAAAATAAGATTGCTGATGGTATAACATGTGTAAGCGATAACAGTAACGCAGCGGATGTAAAGGTATCTGGAAAGGATACATCTTCCAAGATATCAACGGCGACACCGGGTGCGGCTGCGATCAAGGCAGATGGAAATATCGAGATAGACAATATACAGATAAAGTCCGACGGCAAGGGAATTGAATCTGCAGGAACGGTGAAGATAGCTGGAGGAAGCAACGGCATAGATTCCGTATCTTCTGCAATATCGGCATCGGATGTGGAGATCACCGGAGGCTCTGTTGATGCAAAGTCATCAGGACTTGGCGATGGGGAGTCGGTAATCTCAGCAGACAATTCTATCAAACTGGTTGGTGGAAGTGTTACGGCGGATGCATCCGGATCAGCCGGTGGAAATTCATTTGGCGTAAAGTCAGATGATGGAACGATCATTGTTGATGGCGATGTGTCAATAGGTGGAGCTCCAACTTATTCCAAGGATCCGGTAGACAGCAAGGGCGACAGTGTAACCATGGTAAAGGTTGTGTTCACAGATGAGAATGGCAACCAGTTGTATGCGTCATCTGTAAACAAGGGATCAACTCTTGATCTGTCGAAAATAAATATCACCATGTCTGATGGTACTGATTACAAGACATCGAGGGATGGATATGTGCTGGCATGGCAGGATGAAGCCGGAACAAGCTATAATGCTGATTCTGTGTACGGCGCTGTATCAGAGGATATAACATTTAAGGCTGTATGGATATGGATAGTTGTGGATATAAGCGTTGATGCAAATATTACATTTGCGGCAACTGGAAATGCTTCGTACAAGACTACATATACAGGTGCAGCGACAAGACCGGCCGTAAAGGTTGTATCACGTGGAAGAACACTTGATGCGGGAACTGACTATATAGTTTCATATAGCAGCAATACCAATGCCGGTACAGCAAAGGTAGTTGTCAAAGGTCAGGGCAGATATAAGGGCTCAAAGACTCTTACATTTGCAATAAACAAGCAGGCGATAAGTAAAGCCTCTGTGACAATCACAAAGTCGGCTGTATATACAGGCAAGGCTATAACACCAGCGGTGAAGGTGACTAGCGGTAAGCGGACACTCACAGCGGGCAAGGATTACAGAGTTGCATATTCGTCAAATAAAGACTTTGGCAAGGCAAAAGTTGTGATAATGGGAATCGGTAATTACAGTGGAACACAGACAAAGTATTTTGACATAACTGCGGCTGTGGGTAAGATCTATGCAAATGGAAATTACAAGTACAAGATCACAAATGCATCCCTGAATGGCAAGGGAACGGTAACTCTCGTATCTGTTGTCAAGAAGACCAAGACAGTTGTGGTTCCTGACACTATAAAGCTTGGTGGCAAGACATTTAAGGTCACAGCGATAGGAAAAGCGGCGTTCAAGAAGAATGTAAAGGTTACAAAGGTGACCTTGGGCAAAAACGTCAAGACTATTGGCGCCAAGACGTTCTACGGATGTAAGAAGCTCAAGACAGTAGTGATAAAGAATACACAGATGACAGGAAAAACTGTTGGATCTGGTGCATTTACAGGGACATACGCCAAGATGACCGTCAAGGTTCCGGCGAAGAAGCTTAAGAGCTATAAGACAATCCTTCTGAAAAGAGGAGTGTCAAAGAAAGCAGTCATAAAGAAATAAAGGCTTAATAAAATATATAATAATTGAAGATCCGGGAGTGGTGCAGATGCTCCCGGATCTTTTTTGTGCAGACTGAATGAGTGGCGATTTGACATATATAAAAATATGTGTATAATATCGTTAGTATTCTAATAATTAGAATTATAACTAAAATGAGAGGAGAATCCGAATGGATGAACATAAGAAATCCATACATTATCTGCTGATGGCAGATCATTTCATGGTACAGAAGGCATTGCTGAGCCAGATAAAGGATACAGAGCTCACCATGGGACAACCTAAGGTGCTGGATTATCTGAAGGATCATGATGGTGCGTGTCAGAAGAATATTGCGGCGGGATGTCATATAGAACCGGCATCGATAACTGTGGTACTTTCTGGCATGGAGAATAAGGGCTACATACAGAGGTGCACTAAGACAGGGGACAGGAGATCCCTGTATGTGTATCTGACGGATAAGGGCAGAGAGTATGTGGATATGCTCAATCATAAGTTTGACTTAGTTGAAGCCGTGGCACTGAGGGGATTTACCGCGGAGGAGACGGAAGAATTGCAGTCACTTCTTGTAAGGGTGTACGACAATATGAAGGGCAGCGAAAAAGACAACAGAAAAGAGGAACGTAAGAGATGAAGAACATGAAGGTAAGAATTCCAATGTATTTCGTTGGACTGTTTATTATGACTATAGGAATTGCACTGTCGGTAAAATCCAATCTCGGTGTGTCGCCGGTGAGTTCCATACCATATACCATGACCTGTGTATGGGGAATAGAGATGGGAAAAGCGACCATCATATTCCATGCGGTACTTGTGCTTATACAGATCATTATACTTCGAAAGAATTTCAAACCGATAAATCTCCTTCAGATAGTGGTTGGAGTAGTATTTGGATACTTTACGACGTTCTGTAATTATCTTGCGACATTTCTGCCATCAACAGATAACATAGTTGTCAGGGGTGTTTTGATGCTTGTGAGTACCATATTCATAGCAGGCGGAATATTCTTTTATCTGCCGGCGGATCTTATCCCACTTGCCGGGGAGGGTGTTATGCAGGCTGTCTCAGAGGTCACACACATTGAATTTTCAAAGGTAAAGATCGGATTTGACTGTTCTATGGTGGCTGTGTCGGTCGTAACATGCCTGATCTGCATACACAGTCTTGGAAGCGTGGGCGCCGGTACGGTTATTGCCGCATTCCTTGTTGGATTCAATCTTGGCAAGTTGAATAAGGCATTTGGCGGAAAACGAGATAAACTTCTTGGAAAGCACACATACACTGAGGAGGAAGTGCTCAGGGAGAGAATGGAGCAATTGCATTAGGACTTGTTCCTGTTGGAGAGCCGGTCGAATTTTTATCCTTAATCAACCTGTTTTGTAGAATTAGGGATAATATTTTCTCGTTTTCTAAAATATAGGGTTGTAAGGTATAAAAGTTCAGGACTTTATCCTGAAAGGCGGTATTTGTGAGCTCGTCTACGTATGTCTGACTGTCATATGGCCCATTTGCATTTATATGGAAAAGATGTTTTTGCGCTTTCGCGGCACGCCGGCAAGTTCTGCGCTGAATATATTCCTGTTGTATTCTATGCGCTTTTTCTTTCCATCAATCAAGTGACAGTATCTGCTCTAAATTCGTATCGGAAGGCTGCTCTGATCTATTCCTATCTACGTCATATGATGCGGGAACGGTGGCGTTTTCCGGTTTTGTAAGTTTTAAATTCATTTTTGAAATCCCCTTTTGTACTTGTTTATATGAGACGATATAACATTTGGGTTTTGTTGGCAAGGCTTTTAAGTAAATACATGAGCCGGAATGATTGGGTGGAGTTTTATTTGTTTGCTTTTGATATTACGTGGTGTATAATTTATAGCATGATAAATAAGTGTTTATGATTATACTTAAATAATAAAAACGATATATTTGACATAAAAGCGGTTGAATGTTAATATAAGTGTAAAGAGGTGCTACCGATAGACGGTTAGCCCTGATATTGCAATTACAAAAAAGTAACCGCCAAGTTTTGTCAGGACAGGGCGGTTACTTTTTTGTCTTATTTCTTATCATTGCTCTTAGAGCCAACGGCATAACCAAGAGCAAAGCATGTTATGCATAAGCTGATGATGGCTATAAAAAGTTCCGTTGTAAGCATAAGCACAAACCTCCGTAATAGATTTCCGTAAATGGATGTATCTATGTAAACACAGGCTATAAACTCCTGTGGCGAAGGCTAACCGCCTACCGAATAGGGTAGCACCTCTTATATTATAACAAACATACGTTCGATAATCAATATACATGAAAAGATAAATTTTTATTTGCTCTACAAAACACTTAGACCATATAAGTTCAAAGAAAGTGCTAATGTGGCTTAACGGACACTAAGTAAAACTTTCGGGGGGAATCACATGACTTTATACATGAACATAAAACAGCTTGGCAAGCGGAAGAACACAGTGCACAAGGTCCCATTTGAATATGACACAGCACCGAGTACGCTGCGGGAACTCATAACAGAGACAGTAAAGGTCTGCGTGGCACAGTACATATCCCGCATGGATCGCGGCGATGCAGTGCTGACAGATGAACAGATCGATGATATGGGAAGAATAGGAAAGATAGCGTTCGGGATCGTCTATGGGGAGAAGAAACCAGATGTGGATGAGGCAGTGAAGACAGCCATTCAGGGATTTGAGGATGGGCTGTTCAGAGTGTTCCGCGGTATGGATGAATTAACGGAGCTGGACAGGGAAGAGAAGTTTAACGAAGGGGATGAGATCACATTTATCCGCCTCACAATGCTGGCGGGGAGAATGTGGTAGAACATAAAGAAAGGGGTTACAATGGCAGAGGACAAGAAGACAAGGCTTGAGCTTGAGGAGCAGAAGAAGATCGCAGATGAAGTGAGAGAGGCATATGACGAGAATTCCACGAAGCTCAGAAAGAGCTACAGTGCGGATGCGCAGAAGCTTCTTAAGGAGATGGATAATTACTATGGAGATGTAAAAGAGTCAACGATCGGCAAGAGACTTGAGACATTTCTTGAGAATGAAAAGAATGTTCCTTCTGAATTCTTCAGGAACGAGCTGAAGCATTTGCCGGGGTGGGTGCCGGATCATCTGATGGAGGATTTCTACACTTCTATAGACAGCATAATCAAGTGGCAGACAAGCCAGTATTATTACAGAAGAACCATGCGTACGAAGAGGTATGGGGCATTTCTTGACAGATATTTCAGGATAATGAATGAATATCACTCCATGGGGATATACGGATGCGACATAGTATCTCTCTACAGGGAGAAATTGCCGCAGGATATATTGTGCTATTACAGGGATGGCAACAGCAATGGGTATAGAATAATATCTGAATATTGGATACAGGCGGAGCTCGACAGGGGGAATGCAGAGCTTGAGGAAGTGCTCATGGACATCATGTTCGGTGAGAGTGCGCAGACAAGGCTCACGACTAATATCCTCAGGGGAATATATATGAGCTCCAACACAAGACTCCATGAGGCTGTAGGCAAGCTGCTCGTTGCGGCAAAGCTTCAGGAGGGGCTTAGGCAGGCGATATGTGAGAATATGGATTATGGAACGGCAGGTGCATTTATGACCCTGTTCCATGTGATAAAGGAGAATGATCTTCTGAGATTCTCGTCTGTCATGAGGGCTGTAGCCACCTGGACAGGACTTGTGGCTGACGAGGAGAGCAAGCTTGACCGCATACAGAAGAAACAGCTGCTTCTTATAGATACATATCTGAATGATGAAAATGCAAGGCATGAAGCTTTATCCGGCGAGGATGCCATGCAGATCTATCTTGCGCTGTGGAGCTATGGTTTCTTTGATGTGGACGAGGCATGCCATGTGATGAACAAGCTGGCGCTTGATGGCAGCAGACACCAAAGACTGGTATTTGGCACATATATCAGGGCAATGAGTCTGGGAAAGGTGTACACACACAGCGTTGCAAAGGAATTTATCAAGAGATTCCCAGACGAGATGGACACCATGGCGGTCATCATGCCAAGCTTCATGTCGGATTACCAGCCTTATATGAATAGTCTCATATATAAAGACGGCAGATCGTACAACAATGAACTTAAGAAAATGACATTTGCCGAGGTGGACAAATATTTTGACAGCAGGAAAGAATGTCAGGAGATGTACGATATCCTCATGGGCATACTTGAGCGCATGCCAAAGAAGAGGCTTGAGTTTGATCCGTGTGTATTTCCATGGAATGCCGAATATCTGGACAGATCTGCAATCATCATGAGACTTGCGGTCTGTGCAAGCGCTCTCAGGGATGAGGACAAGATCACTTACATAGCGGAGATGGTTCCTGAGATAGATTCCGCAAGGTACAGCAGAGATGCGCTTTTGCTTCTGCTTGTAAGGCAGCCGGCAAATGACAGACAGCGTGCCATACTGGTGGATGCGGTTGCCGACAAGGAGACATATACCAGAAACAAGGCGGCGATGATCGTTAAGGACATGAAACTTTCGCCGGAGAATTATGTACAGCTTGAGAATATGCTCAAGTACAAGAAGTCAGACATAAGGGAGACTGTACTGTCTATACTTTATAAACTTGACGGTGATGACATGGACGATCTCATCGGAAGACTTCTCGCAGATTCCAAGGAGGAGAAGAGAACAGCGGGACTTGATCTGCTGCTCCAGCTCAAAAATGATGAGAACAGGCAGAAACTTTTTGCAGATTGTGTTGGTCATATAGACGCTATGCAGAGGGAGTCTGCGAATGGAAGATCCTGTGTTACAACTAAGGAGCAGATTCTTATACGTGAGATAAAAAATGTTGGTAAGGAAAGAGCCGGTGCAGATGAGGGATATGGACTTTATGATGTAAATGCGGACTATGAGCCGGCATTTGACAAGGGTTATCTGGCTGAGTGCCTTGAGCTGTACAAAAAGTATTTCCCTGAAAGCGTGATTGCAAATGATAATCTGTGCAAGACTGCCAAGAGTGAGGGTGCATTTGCAAAACTCAAATCAAAGATTGTGCCTAAAAAGAAAGACACGACATCTGATTCAGAAGTTATAAATATATTAAGAAAATTTGATGCATTTGTGGATGAACACAAAAATGATGAGTATGAGATGGCTGACGGAGAGATCGGCCTGCTTGGTGAGGCAGGTGGGAAAATATATGTGAACCGTGACAAGGTGGCATGTGAGGAATTGTGGGTAGATTTCTACGAGAAAAATATTCAGACTCCGTATATGTGCATGCAGCTCTACGTGTATCTGAATGGCTACAACAGTGACAAACAGGATTTCAAGAAGTACTGCGAAAGCTTTATGTTGGATATGTTTGGGAATATATATATAGAAGAATGTCCGGCATTCGGATATCTTGCCATTGCCAGAGCTGTAATTGGTTTCCTGTATAGAAGATATGTGATGGATAGTGACAAGAGGAGGCTTGCCGTTGTGGCAGCAGACTATCTGCTTGGAAGAAACGATGAGCTCATATATACATTTGGCGGGAATAAAGGTGGCAGCAGTATATCTGGTGATGATTCAAAGGTATATCACAGAAGTGTGCTCACAAATGAGCAGATCATGATAATAACAAGGTGGCTTGCGATCGATGGTGACAGCGATATATTGGACGTAAAAGAGAATTCTGACGAGGCAAGGCAGAATGAAGAGGATTTCAGGCATTTGTTTCCATACAACTATGCCCTTGCAAAGTGTCATAACTTTAATATACCTTCAGACGTTGTAAATGATAGAAATTCATATTACTGGATACACACAGGAAGTGTCATGCCGGTTCCTGGTCTCCTGAACTATATTGCCGCATACAGTCGTGGCATTATATCCAGGGATTATATGTACAAGATGGCATTTGAGGGGAATTCCCTGGATAGGAGCCTCAAATGTGTATCTGACGTGATGCGTTTTATAACGGAGCGCAACAGGAAGGTGCAGACCAGAGGCTATGAGTGGGGATATACGGAGCGTGAAAGGCTGAGGAGTGTGAGGCAGATACTTCTTCACAGTCCGGAAGGAGAGTTCTCGGAGACGGACGAGAAAAGGCTGGATATAGCTAAGAAGCTGTACACTGATATGTCTGAGCTTGTGCTTTCTGCAGAACTCACAAGGGGAGATACAGAGACAGAATTCTCTCCATATATATACGGGCTTACAAGAATATTCGGAGCGGAGTATTTTGTCAGGATACTGTCAGCCCTAGGCAAGGAGACTTTGGAGAGATCAACGTATTTCAATACCGGTTATTACTATAATCGTCAGAAGGTCAGCAAGAAGAACAGTATGTCACATCTTCTTCAGGCGTGTGTGCCAGATGCAAATGACAGTGCGGAGACTCTCAAGACATATCTTACAGGTACGGATATAAGTGATGCCAGGCTTATAGAGGCAGCTATGTATTCTCCGGAGTGGATAGATATAGTTGGAGAGTATCTTGGATGGGATGGATTTACTGCGGGATGCTATTACTTCATGGCGCACATGAACGAGTCATTTGATGACAAGAGAAAGGCTATGATAGCGAGATTTACACCGCTTGAGGTGGATGAGCTGAACGACGGGGCATTTGACAGGACGTGGTTTACCGAAGTCTATGAAAGGTTGGGTGACAAACGTTTCCAGCTCATATACAAGGCGGCGAAATACATTTCGGACGGTGCAAAGCACACCAGGGCGAGAAAATATGCGGATGCGGCACTTGGCAAATATGTTGAGCCCGAGCTGATAGCTGAGGTCGAGGCAAAGAGAAACAAGGACCTGCTCATGGCGGTGGGAATCCTGCCGATAGAGAATGAGGAGCAGATAAAGGACAGATACATGTTCCTTCAGAAGTTCAAGAAGGAGAGCAGGCAGTTCGGAGCACAGAGGAGAGCCAGCGAGGCGGCAGCAGTTTCTACAGCTATGCGCAATATGGCGATCAATGCCGGATATCAGGACGTGACGAGACTTACCCTACGTATGGAAAGCCTTGTGGTTCAGGGCATGACAGAATATTTTCAGCCGCATGAGGTCGGAGAAGTGACCGTATGGCTTGAGATGGAGGACGGCGGCAAATGCGCTGTCATCTGTGAGAAGAACGGCAAACAGTTAAAGTCCGTTCCGGCAAAGATCAAGAAGGATGAGTATGTATTGGCTCTGATGGATGCCAAGAAGCAGATGGCGGAGCAGTCAAGGCGTACAAAGGCGATGCTTGAGGATGCGATGGAGAGTCAGGAGGAATACACCTGGGCTGAGATCAGGGGCATGCTGGAGAATCCTGTTATACATGACATGGTAGCTGCGCTGGTGTTCAAGGTGGCGGAGCCGGATGGCGTGAAGGTAGAGCTTGATAATGCGGCTGACAGTATTATGTCAGGGGCAAATGAACTTGATGATAGCAAGAATGTAGATTTGAGGAATAACAGCGATGCTGGTGATGTGCAGTTAGATAATGCAAGAGGCGAAAGTGCTGGCGTACCTAGTCAGAATGTAGTTCTTGGATTTGCAACTGAGGATGGATTCAATGTGTTTGTTGAAACAACCGCTGGTGATGAAAACAAACATTTGTCAGACGACACCAAGCTCACAGTTGCACATCCATTCCACATGTACATGGCTGGCAAATGGCATGATATACAGAAATATGTATTTGACAACAAGATCGTTCAGCCGTTCAAGCAGGTGTTCAGAGAACTCTATGTGAAGACCGAAGAGGAAATGAATATGGAACATTCCCTCAGATACGCGGGCAATCAGATCCAGCCGAAGAAGACACTTGGCTGTCTGAGGTCAAGACATTGGGTAGCAGACATAGAGGACGGACTCCAGAAAGTGTATTACAAGGAGAACATAGTAGCACAGATATACGCGCTTGCAGACTGGTTCTCACCTGCGGATATAGAGTCACCGACCCTCGAATGGGTGGTGTTCTCAGATAGAAAGACAGGAAAGAATATGAGAATCAAGGATATCCCAGACATCATATTCTCTGAGGTCATGAGGGATGTGGACATGGCTGTTTCCGTGGCGCATGCAGGAGGCGTGGATCCTGAGACCTCACACTCAACTGTTGAGATGCGAAAGGCGATAGCAGAATTCACTATGCCACTTTTCAAGCTGACAAATGTCACATTTACAAAGAATCACGCAGTGATAGAGGGCAAGCGCGCAAATTACACAGTTCACCTTGGAAGTGGAGTGGTGCATCAGGAGGCAGGACCTATGATAAATGTACTTCCTGTACATTCACAGAGACGAGGCAGAATATTCCTGCCATTTGTGGATGACGATCCAAAGACATCGGAGGTACTCACGAAGATACTGTTCTTTGCGGAGGACAATAAGATCAAGGATCCGTATATACTGGGACAGATCGAGCAGTGAGTGTGAAGATAATACTGCTGCCTGTGACAAGTAAGTGATGTGATGTTTGACAGACAGATTTCCGGACAGAGAAAGAAGATGACATAATGGGAATCAGGAATATAATAACAAGGCTTAAAATTGGACGTGGTGATGCAGATAACAGGTTCCCATATGATGAGAACATGCATGAGGCTGTCATCAGGTGTTCTATCTGCACCGGCGAGCAGGTCGCAGGTTTTAAGAACAGACAGGACGGCAGCTTTGTGGGTGTGATGGTGATAAAGTCGGATGACGATCTGGAATACTTCAAAGAGCTTTATGGCGTGGAGAAGGTTAGGAAGGTATATTAAAATAAAATTTTCATCGATATTGACATAAAATAGTGTTGAGTATATTATTAAACAAAGGAGTGTCTGCCTTAAGTGGGGATGATAACAGAGTTGTTTCGCTACTTGGGAAACAACATAATACGTAAATGGCTATGCGTTAATCGCATAGCCATTTGCTGTTTTATCAGATGTATACAAATTGGATAATTATTTGATAGTAGAGAGGCGGATATAAATAGATAATAAAAAACTGAATCTGTATAGGGTAGATATTTTTTATATTTTTATTGTTGACTGCTACATAAAAACGTGAAAATACACATAAAATAGTAGTTGGTATTGATTAAGTAGACACGGGATAGTAAAATAATATTACTAAAAAATGTGTCCATACACAAAAACAAGGAGTGTAACAATGGAAATCAAGAGAGATGCTTACCTTGAACAGTTGAAGATAAGAAAAGATAATGGAATGATAAAGATTATCACAGGAATCAGGAGATGTGGAAAGTCATTCCTATTATTTGTATTATTTAAGAACTATTTATTAGAGAATGGTGTAGATAATGAACACATTATTGAGATTGCATTAGATGGCATCGAAAACGAAGAACTGAGGGATCCGAAAAAGTGTTATCAATACATTAAGGATGCAATGAAAGATGAGCAGAGGTATTATTTGATTTTGGATGAAGTACAGTTTATGCCGCGATTTGAGGAAGTACTGAATAGTTTGCTCAGAATTAGCAATATTGATGTATATGTGACCGGTAGTAATTCGAGATTTTTATCCAGTGATATTGTAACTGAATTTAGAGGCAGAGGTGATGAGATAAGAATTTATCCATTATCTTTCGCTGAGTTCTATAGTGCGTATGATGGAGATTATGACGAAGCTTGGGAGGAGTATATGACATATGGTGGTTTGCCACAGGTAGCACAATTTTCTGTGGAACGCCAAAAGGCAGAATATCTAAAAAATATTTTTACCAATGTCTATATCAGGGATGTTGTAGAGAGGAATAACATTAAAAATGTTGATGAAATTGGAACTTTAGTCGATATTCTTGCTTCTGCCATAGGCGCACCAACCAATCCAACTAAAATATCAAATACTTTTAAAAGTGAACGGGGTATCAATTATAGCAATAAGACTATATCTAATCATATTGATTATTTGGCGGAGGCCTTTTTGATTTCTAAAGCGGAACGGTATGATATTAAGGGAAGAAAATATGTGGGTGCTAACTTAAAATATTATTTTTCAGATGTGGGACTTAGAAATGCCAGGTTAAATTTCAGACAGCAGGAACCTACTCATATTATGGAGAACATAGTTTATAACGAACTGCTTATTAGAGGCTACAATGTGGATGTTGGTATCGTAGATGTGTATGCAAAGAATGATTATGGAAAAACTACTCGCAAGCAGTTTGAGGTTGATTTTGTAGTGAATCAGGGTAGTCAGAGATATTATATTCAAGTAGCCTATGATATGGTTTCTGAAGAAAAACAGACACAGGAATTTAATTCATTTAGGAATATTCCAGATTCATTTAAGAAGATTGTTATAGTAAATGGAACGAAAAAGCCGTATAGAAATGATGAAGGATTTGTGATTATGGGAATGAAATATTTTTTACTTAATGCAGATAGTTTAGAATTTTAGTGAGGTTGTCAAGAAAAAACACTTGACAACCCACCCTGCCTGTATTAGAATAGCCCATGGTAAAGCAAAAATACTTTACAGGCAGGTGCGTTATGGAGAAGATAGTCAGACAGTCTATGTTATATGATTTTTATGGTGAGCTGCTCACAGAGCATCAGAAGAGCGTGTACGAGGATGTCGTGAACAATGACATGTCTTACTCAGAGATAGCGAGACTCAACAACATAAGCAGACAGGGCGTATATGATATGGTAAGGCGCTGTGACAAGATCCTCGAGGAGTATGAGGAGAAGCTTATGCTGGTACATAAGTTCATGAA
>ENA-OYXY01000308-OYXY01000308.1-human-gut-metagenome-genome-assembly--contig:-NODE-308-length-24716-cov-7.405499_pt1 | contig 24716 bp, 13 predicted proteins | sample MGYA00244058_ERZ653438 | MGnify/ENA primary metagenome ERZ653438 (study PRJEB26926, sample SAMN06165026) | human gut metagenome | biome: ENVO:00009003; feature: ENVO:2100002; material: ENVO:00002003... | reverse complement strand
TCGTCGGCAGCGTCAGATGTGTATAAGAGACAGATATTAGTCTTTCAAATAAATCATATCCTATATCTGTAATTAGATTGTCTTTTTCTGCCATCCAAGCTTCTAAATCTCCATCTCTAAACCGATTTTCATATTTACTGTAATACTCTAAGAATGTATACACAGTCTGGACAAGATTGACGTCCCTCGCAACTTTAGCATTTATATTCAGGCAATTATAATATCCTGTCCATACATTGTAATAATATGTTAAATTTGCTATATCTGGGTATGTTCCTTTCAGAAATAACTTTTTCATGATATAGTTTTGCTCTTCAAGCTCCTTGGTTGGCTCATTAAGTGATAACACTATATCTCCCAATTCCGCCTCTGCCATATCATGTATCAGTATCATATCCAGTATTTCTTTTTTTATATATCCATCCACATTGTATTCTTCTGGCAGGAAAAGTGCAGCCATAAGCCATGCACTAAAACTATGTTCTGACACACTTTCAGGATCATATATATCTCGTGCAAGCCACTGTGTACGTTTTACATCTTTCAGTCCACGATATTTATTGTATACAAGCGGACCGACATCGAATTGCTCCTCGCTCAAATATCTTTCTAAATCTTCCTTAACACTGTCAAAATACATTAGTATTTTTGAAGACGCAACATTTTGAGGTTTAGTCTTATATACATTTAAATATTCTATTGCCTTTTTTACGTATGGTGAAATATCAAATCTTAATTTTCTGCTTTTATTCTGTATACGAGCCTGAAGTATAGTAAGCATTGTCACCAGATTATTTTCTACAAACTTTCCATTTCTTCTATACAGTGCCCCTTCAATTCTCTCATTCAGAACAACAATAGCTCTTTCTCCAATGTTGATATCTGTGTCCAGATAATATGTATTATGTGCGGCTATCTGAAATGCATTTCCAAAATACTCTATCGTTGCTCCCCTGTTTAATGCATTTGCTATATCGTTTGTTATAACAACACATAAATATTCATCCATCATATTTGCTTGCCCATGTGACAATAATCCTGTACAAACAGCGCGAAACAAGAAATGATTATCTAAATTTTCCTGGTTGTTCTTATTATTTGTTTTCACGAGCATCTTTAACTTACTAAATTCACTAGTTAAAAACGTCATAGCTGAATTAGATAAATTTTTGTATGTAATTCGTCCCATCCAGTATGCAGCATTACTTTTTTGCTGTATATTGAATGTTATATACTTCTCATTGACAAATGAAACCATAGTTTCCTGTAAAGCATAATCATTTTTTAAAAATGATACAACAAATTGATTTGCCATAGCTGTAAGCATTACACTGTAAAATTCATAACTATCCTCATACTTATAATTTCTAACTTTATTTACAAAATAATAAGCTATAAGAAACTCCATGAAAGAATGATGCTTATGTGCCAACGACCAGATTTGGCCTATTCTTTCTCTATCCGTCATCACATAGTCTGGTTCAAATACATACTTAAATATATTTTCTGAAACATATAACAATTGTTGTTCATCACCCAAATATTCAGCCAATGCCATCTTCTCATAAATCTCAGCGATTGTAACAGATTCGTAATTCATGTTATGAAACATTTCCTTTGTAAGCAACCTGACAAGGAAAATATCTATTTCTGAGTATTTTAATGCTTTTAAAGCCTCATATATCTCGCCTGCACTCATCTCATATTCATACATTTTTAAAACACAGTCTATAAATTCCATTGCCTGTATCTTGTTATTAATTGGCACTGGATGGAACTCTATCCTGCAACTTCCATCATCACCTACTGTAAGAGGAATAACCTTTTTTATACGGGATCTGTTTTTTACAAGTCCTGTATCAACAGAAACCATTTTTCTCACTTTGCCCAAGGATCTTATCAAATCACTAAATATATTCTCTACAAAAATATCTGATATCTGATGTTCTCTGACAGCATCAACAAAAAAAACCGGTTCATACTCAGAATGACTGCTCATATAATCCAAATAAAAGCCGATATCTTTCTTCATAGCATTGTAAACCTGCAATCTCACATCGCCTGTCTGGTAAACCAGCTTTTCATAATAATTAACAGATACATATATCGGAACTAAATTGCTTCCTGATTTCAATTTACTTATCATCCTGTAAAATACTAATTGCAATAACATATTTTTACCAGCACCTGGCAATCCATTTACGCGGATAATCTTCTGTCCAGAACATATCTGGTTATATACATATTCTACTATATCTTCCTGTTTTTCTGCCTTTTTACCATGATTGTAAATATTAACGTTGTTACTGAACATTCTATTTGCCAAGCTACAAAACAAATTATATTTTTCTGTAGTATTAATTCTCTCGTAAATATTGTATGCATATTTTTGAGACAACAAAATTATTCGATTTATCAAATTTTCCTGTGTCATGGATTCAGTAACTTGTACCTCTATGGGCATACTATCTTTTTTAATACCTTCTTTCCGGTTATCTTCATGTTTTGGCACCTTCAAATCTTCACTTTGGGGAGTAGTATTTTCTTTATCCAATGCTGACATATCATATTCATCATTGAACCAATTTAGTATCGTTATTAATGCGCTAAGACATATATCCACATCATTCTCTGATATTTCTTCTCCTGTTTGATAGTGTCCCCCATAGTTTCCGTATTTCTGAATAGTCTCAATATTAATAATAATCCCCCTTGGGAATAAATCTTCTCTAGTTCTCATAAACTGTTTTAGATACACCTCTAATGTTGCATTTCTAATAGAATTATTATCCTTTATAAGCCTGTTTGCCACTACAACATATCTGCATATTCCCTCTGCAATCTTTCTAGCCTTTATAACCGCGTAATCATGATCACAATCTACGATTATTGAATCAAAACTAAGATTTTTTCCCTCAGTTCCCATAATCTGTTCCATTTTTTCAAGTTTATTATTGAGTTCCTCTATCTTTTTTGATTCCATTTATTTTCTCCTCACCTTATTTATATTTTTTATCTTTCTATATTGCAAATAACTGTGGATCAAAAAACATGCAACAACAAGTGTGACTATCCCAATTATTCCATACGACAAAAAATGTGGCCACAAAAGAGTCACCTTATCATCTTTTGAGCACCACTCATTTATCACATCTGTGCTATCTACCAATGCAGAAAAAATTGCCAGCAAAGAAAGAAGCCCTAACACTATATCCGTTCTTCTGCTTCTAATGTCAGCAGAAATTTCTTCCTGTTCATGAATTTCATTAGCACATTTCTTTTCTTCTTCCTGATTTAGTACATACATTCTATTTGAAACATCATTTATATCATTTTCCAGCTCTATAACTGATAGTTTTGATCTCATATCTGAATATATTTTGTGATATGTCATCTCATCTGATATAACATTAAAAGAATATTCTATTTCAAAATCCAGAAGACTCTCCTGTATTTTTTTCCACTCACTAATACTACCTTTTTTACATATCAAAGTTTTATCCATCAAATCAAGTAACATGTATCTCTGATGCAGCAAAATTAAATACATAAAATAATAATCATTCTGCAAATTTCCCGGTAACTGATTATGGGTAAACTTGCACACGTCATTGTAAACACAGGCAATTCCCTGCTCGCAGTACCCCCAATGTACATAACTATACGGATTATATATTGTTATTCCACTACTTTCAGCATATTCACTGTACTGATAGTCACTGTTATAAGCTCTTGCTAAATGAAATAATTTATTGTCAATATTTTCTGTGGTTGGATCGCTCAATATACAGAATACATTTGCCTGCATCTTGACTTTGCTAACCGCATTAAAAAAAATTTCTGTTTCAGTTAAACAGGTGGAATTGCAGGATATTATATTTTGTGATAGTTTGTACATAAACGGCATTTTTTCTTTTCTATCAACCTGGCAATTATCTATCATGAATTTATCAATTCCCATCTTCTTCAACTGATAATTAAATTCTAATATACTCTCATAATCCATCTCGTCAGAATAACCGATGTCATATACCAGAATTCCTATTCCTGTTCCAAACATATGCATTCTGATATGAGATATATCAAACTCCACTTTCATTTCTCTTTCATTTCTTTTAAGTGTAGTCCTAAGTATCTTCTTATTTCCGTCCGTATATGGAATTCCATATACTCTTTTTTCACAAAGCTCATATGCATATTGCCGCTCCGTATTATATCCAACGCCGTCATTTACATATTTCATGAGATGAACTGGTAATGTATCCACTATACGTTTCCATACACATAACTCATCTCCCTTTTTATTGATATATCTCATACTTTCTACAGTAGTCTTCCATATATCAAGACTATCTACTTTAAATGGGACAAAAAAATAACTGTGATTAACTGAAATCATTGATAAACACCTACCTCAAATCATTTATTCTCTTTTTCTCCTTAAGCATGAAAATACCTCATTTATTTCCAATTTATACTTATGTACAAACGAAAACTCGAATATACTATTTGTTCTTTCGTTTCCGTATACACATCTTCTATATTTTCATTTTTATTACCAGCCTTTTTTTCGTCAGTTTTTATAATATTTTTAACAAAAAGTGTCAATTTATCTACCCGCTGTTTTATCTTCTCTTGTTTTGTCTCTTTTTTCTCTCTCCACTGCAATACCAGCTTTACTGGGACTGTTTCTATATTTACCTTACTTAAACCATTATCATTTAGCATCTTCTTTAGTTTACTACCAAATTTCTCAAGTGTTTCTCGATCATCCATTATCATTTCTCGATCATTTATATTTTCCCAGAATATTGTTCTTTCTTTAGTATTACCATTCAAAATACTTTCTATTTCAGAAGTGTCATCAACAGGACCTACATCCACTGCTAGAATGTTGTCCTCATTTTTGTTCTGATCAAAAAAATAATTCTCTCCGCCTTCCGGATCGCTGCCAAAAGTTAAAAACCCGAAATACCCGTCTTTCCCTTTCTCGCTGCACATTCACACGTAATAATTATCATGTCTATAATCCAACAAAGTTTTGTTGGATCAAGATCAAAAGGATATATGTCATCGTCATTATTTAACAACCGTCTCATATCACTACTAATCCTTCTTAACCGTTCTTCAGTATTCATATATCTCCTTTATCACTTTTAATTTTCAGCTCTTATATCGGCATAATCTTACCAGCGATCTCTAAATTCAGACTAATTCTGGGATTGTATTTTAATTCCCAGATCATCAAACACTTTAACTCTATCAAACTTAATCCTTGCCGGAACCTCAATCTGTTTCTTCGTTTTTCCCCGCATGAATACATCATCGCCAATATATTCATCATTTCCATCAAATACTATGTTTTCAATATTTTTGCATCCTGAAAAACAGTAATCAGAAATATCTCTCAAGGTTCTTGGAAATGATAATCTTGTAACACTTGAATGTTCAAAAGCATATTCACCAATTTTCACAACACCTTCCGGAACAACAATCCTTTCAGCATTTCCGCAATATGCAACAACCTCTCGATCCTTTATGATAAGAGGATTAACACTAAGTCCGGTCACGCCAGTTCTATATATATAATTTAACCTATAACTAACAGCCATGCTTCCATGATAAATCCTATCCTCATATTGTAATTCTAACCCATGCAATACACACTTTAGCACTACACCATCATCAAATAATATACTTACATAGTTGCAATTATCTTTTCTGGTTTTTCGTTTTATATCATAATTTTTTTGGGAAATATCTGCTATATTGCTTATCTTATATGGCGTTGGTAATGACATAACCCTCAATCTTTCATTCTGATCAAAATAAATACTTACATTTTTCTCAGAATCCACACCATATTCAAACTGATTATACAAATCAGTCTGAATAAATGCATCTTCCAGATTATTCTTTATCTCATCTATTGTCATACCCATGACCTCCAACCAGTATAATAATATATGCCTGTTATTATTTTTTCCCTTTATCTAATAGTCCTGATATAGAAATAGGAGCATCTTCTTCCTCCCAATACAGGCTTTCACTGTGCGTTCTTCTGTATTCTTTTTCCTCCGCATAAGCCTTTACAGCAGAAGTAACATACCCAACTAACCCTCTATGTTTTATCTCTGAATGAATAACTGACGGAACAAGTATATATCCATTATCGAGCTGCTCATCCCATGAAAAATGATTATCTCTTCTCCACCTTCTCAAATCTTTCACGGTATATGGCTTGTCCAATCCAGGTATATCTGCCTGCATCTCAACGGTAATTTGATCAGCTGCAGAAAAATTTTTTGAGCGTTTATCCTTTCCTGTATCTGTTTTTCCAAAAACATCTCTTAAAGAGGATAGTCTTTCCTCTGTCGTATCAACACCATCCAGTCTTTTAGATTCCAGCTCGTACTCCATACTCTCCAGATCTGTACCTGTTCTCTTTTCAAGGACTTTTGAATATGGAATATGTACAACAGCAATTGAACTCATATCTGCTTCTCCATCTGTTATTGGTATTCCTTCAACATCTATGTTGTATTTTTCACGTAATTCATTTTTTATTTCACCAATAGACATATGTTCATCATTGAACTGATTTCCTGGAACATATTCATCATCAAATATAAACTCATTTCCTCTGTAATAACCTTTTTTTCTCCCATCAGAGGTTATCTCAGAGTTTACTATTGTCTGTGCATTTGTTGAATCTCTAACTATCCTCCTAGTTTCGTGATTCATGTAGCTCTCATACTGTTCCTGAGAAATTTGCAATTCAGAGGTGCTACTTTTTGTTTCATTGTCAGTCGTGCCATTTTGATATTCATCTAAACTGACGGTACAATTAGGGTGTACCGTTTATATAGGTAATCTCTGCAATTGCAGCTTCGTACTTGCCTGCCAAGGCGGATAGTCTTGCACTGGTAAATATAACTAATTGATCTGTTGTAGCTTGCAGAGCCTTCATATCATCAATTATTTCCTGTATCTGCTCCGATTTAGGACCTAATGCATCAGAATTATCATTGTATGCATTCTCTACTATACTTACAGCGTTTGCCATTCCATCAACTGCTGTTTCCAGTTCAGTAGCTGCTTTTTTAAGCGAACTTACCGTCTGCTCATTTAACATTAACATAAATTTTCCTCCTAGTTCTTCATTGTATAAATACTATGTTTCAAATAACTATTATCTATTAAATATTTTTTCCATCCTGGATAAGTCGCCAAATATGCTCTCTACTACTGGTAAGATCATGCTGAAGTCTTGATGCCTTATCTATAATTGCCTGATATTTTTGAACAGTCAGTAGTATTTTTTTCTGAGCCTTTAGACTATTTATATCCTTTCCATCTGTTCCATCCACTATCATTTGCCCACTTGAACACATCGTCGCACAGCCATTTTGAACCTCTGTCTTAAAATGTTCCAACTCACTAATAACATTATCAAACGCTTCAATAGTTGCATATCCATTGCTACTCATAATATTCTCCTCTCTACTGATTAAAATCCGAATAATTTACAACATTTCCATTACTATCAATCTGCCAGCCATCCCAATTTATATATTTATGTATATATGGTCTAAACGAATATTTACTTATTGTATCCGTGTACATACACACATGCTGTGGCATACCTGATACGCTTGATGCACTTCCCGAAGGGAAAATATAAGATACATCATCCTTAGGCATCCTGAATGCCATTCTATGCACAAATTCACGTTCACCTATACCAGTCTGCTTTATATCAGCTATCGAATTCACACACATCAGGAAATGAACTCCTAATCTGCTTCCCATCTTAACAATCGCCTGCAGATCAGCCTTTGCATTATATATCTTGCTTTCATCAACCTCCTTCATACTAGTAATACTTGTTATTGTACTAATATTGCTACTGTTTCCATTTAAACTACCACTACCATTGAATTCTATGTCGTCATCGTCCATGTCACCCAAAAAACTCAAATCACTATTATCGTCATCAAAAGTAGTCAAGCTATTAGATATCTCTTCCGGGATTCCCTGTTCTTCTGCTGATGCAGTAACATAATCACTTTTAATCATATTTGTATTTTTTATATATTCAAATTCAATACACAGGCTTTCAAATCCTAATAAAACAATTAACTCATTATGTCCAATATCAAATTGTCTTGTGTCAATCATCTCCTTATATTCTCTAATTTTGTCGCAGATATAGTCGAGTCTTGATACCTTGTCATAACCAAGCCACTCACTATCAGAATATTTTTTGTACATCATGTTTCTTTCATATGCCCATATACTTACCTTCTTCCCCTGTATTTGATATGACTTCATACATGATGTGATTATTGAAGCCGCACATCTTTGTTCAGATGCATTTGCAATAATCAAAATATTCTGTCGTGATTCAGGCGTGATTATCAACTCTCTCATATTATCCATTAGTCTTGGCCTGCCTGGATAAACCAACAGTTCATCTCCGTTTAAGTTGTCTTTTTGTTCTTCTTTATATCTATCTATTCTGCAACTTATAGACAAAGGATTAAAAGAATCATATGTGTTACCATCCACAACCACAGGATGCTTATCCCTGTAAAGCCCTGTATCATCTGGATTGTATGTTTCCGATTTTTTTATCCTGCTATTTATATCATCTATCATTTCTCTTTGTGGCAAATATGCATCGTCTTTACCTGGGAAATACATAACAGATGTTCTTTCTAACGTCAGTATTGTTTCATCTTCATCATCTGGGGACTTCTCTCTATACTTTCTCAGAGCTTTATGTGTCGGCAACGTTGCTATCCAGTATTTGTTTTCCTCTGTTTTCATGAAAGATGGGAGCTCCAATGTTGTCTCAATCTCATCTGTTGTATTTCTCATTGCAATACGTGATTGTATCTGCTCTTTTGCAGTTGGAGTTAATCCCTGTATGCCGTTAAGAAAAGACTGGCTTGAAAATATCATCTTTATCCCTAGCGATCTTCCTTTGGCTAATATATTCTGCAACTTTAATTTATAAGCCTCATCGCCCCTCGCCAAGACTTGTGACATAATTGAAAACTCATCGAGTATCACAAAAATAACTGGCATATACGGTTTTGCAGCAGGATTATCTTTTGCAGCTTTCTTTTTCAATTCCATATAATAATTCTGTCGCTCATACATTATATTGGTCAGCTTGTCTATAAGATCGTAAACCAACTCATCACTTTCATCTAATAATATGTATTTGACATGAGGTGGCATCGGGTTGATATACTGTGAAAATTCTGCCATTTTAAAATCTGCCAGCCATAACTCAACATCATCTGGGTGATAGTTGCGTAATATTCCTGTGATTAAGACATGCAGTAATGTTGACTTTCCTGAACCAGATGCACCCATCAAATACGCTGCAAAGTTTTCGTTGTCAAATGCTATATATCTTATTTCGCCTTTGCCATCTACACCATACGGAAGAACAATGTTTTTGTTGCCTTTTTGATTATACTGCCAATCCTGTAACGCAAAATTTTTAGTGTACTCTATTGATATTTTTTCTTTCGTGGTGACTTCTCGCTTTACTTCTTCAATAAATTTAGCAGGAATTTTTTTGTTCTTATAATCATATTCATACCATCTGAATCCAACTTTTACTTCGTTGTCGCACCGAATAGTTGACGTTTTACCAACTGGCATATCAATATAATATACATTTGCAGTTGAACCTCCACGCTCATCCTTATCCTCATCTTTCATTTTGTCATATCCCATATTCTCAACGAGGATAATTGATATACCATATCTTTGATGATTGTATATAATTCGATCAACACATTTTCTTGCGCTTTCACTAAAAGCCCTCGGATATCCATTCAGTACAATCAGTCTATTGCAGATTTTATTCTCTGAATTATTGAGATTATATTCACATACCGTTTCATAGTCCTGTAATTTATCATCAATATCAGTAAATTCTGCTATAATTTTACACAATGTTTCTTCTATCATCTCAGTGCTCTGTGGAACTTTCTCTAAAACACTTGTCCCCTCAAGAGGTTTAAGAGCTTTTAGCTCTGAATTGTTATAATGGAGAGCATCAATAAAATTGACTATAAAATTTCTATCACCTGGCTTTGTTCTTCGAAGTCTGTTCAAAATAAAGTTATTGACACCTTTAAAACATCTATTTGCCTTAACAGCTGAGCACCTCACATATACACATACTTCCTTTGCTATATCATAATCTACCGGCAAGAGAACATTTTGACTGTTGTCATCGAAATAACATACCTTCGTATATATCTCTGTAAACAATCCCTTTACAATGCTTATTGCTTTATCACCAACTACTGGTAAAGGCTGGGCTCTCATCCCCAATGATATCATTGTGTCTTTTATCTTGTATTCATCTGAATCAACTAAAGTGTGCTCATCATACAGCTCTGTATCGTATATCGAGTGTATTCTCCTCACCTTGCTTGCAAATTCAACAAAAGTATTACTCTGTACATATCTTATACATTCGCCAATTATATTATCGTGAGCCTTTTCAACGCTTGCCTTCATTTCTTCATACTTAACGTTATACCCACTTAGCAGTTCTTCTCGTTTTTCCTCAAACTCATTACGTTTTTGCATAAGATATATTTCATTACATCTTGTTTTTACATATAATCTATATGCGTATTCATCATTCGGATTCTGAGTGTCAATTCTCGCAGCATCATACCTCAAACTGTTAAAATCTAACGGAACCGGTTTCAAAGAAACAACATTTTTAGTGGTTATATTTTTTTCAGCTAATTGTCTGAAATATTCTATTCGCGCATAATATACCCCTATGTCCTTTAACTGTTTATCAAAGTTTGCTATTCTTGCTTGTCGAACAGCTTCATCTTCAACTTTAAAATCCTCAAGATGTTTGGACGCCTTATCGTATTCATCCTGATAAGATTTTAATTTTAAATATATTGTTTCGTATTCTTTATATAAACTTTCTATTGATGAAGCCATTTTTCAATCACTCCTTTACTCTTTTTTATCAGGGCATAATATTAATACTGCTTCTCTTACTTTTTTAGGATCCAGCGGTGGAAATGACTTAAACGGAGAAAACGGCGGAACATCACCATTTATTTCCATATAAAATCTTGATCTATAGAGATAGAATCCATAACCATATGCATCCTGTCGTCTAACAATCATCTGATCTTTATTCACACCATTAAATATTACGAAATCCTGTTCCTGCTGTTCGGCAAAAAAAACTTCACCCATAGAATATAAAATCTGTATAGATGCCCATACTGCCATACCCTCATACACTATATCCATTGCTACCGCATCACGATCAGGTCTATCCTGTTTATAAATTGCTGCAATCTGAGCTCTATTCCAATTGATATACTGCCAAATATGCGTCATTTCATGTGCGATTACATTCAATGATACAAGTCTAGGACTTCCGTTTTCTATAAATAATGTATATTCCCCACTCCTATATTCTGCAAATCCAAGTACTCTCGATGCAAATTGATTTGTCGGCTGATATACCGAATGTGATCTCTTTGACATCTTGACTGCATCAACTGTTTTTATTGTAATAGCAACAGGATAATTGATTTCAAATATATTTTCCATCATCATCTCTGTATGTGTATATATTTCTTTAAACTCGGTCAAATCACGCACTGCCGTTGTTGAACAATCATTACACCTTATTCTTCCATCTGCCAGCACATCATAGCTGACTCCACTTAATGGTTTTCCACAAAAATCGCAGAAATTTTCAGCTTGAAAATCAAGTACATTATCTTCAAACCTAGTTCTCTTTCTCGCTTTCGTAAGACTGTTATTCCCCAGACCTCTTGATCCTAAATATGCTCTGACTCTCTCAACGCGAATACGTCTATCCACAGAATCATATCCAAAATTCAAATAGCATTCTCTCTGATATCGAGTTGGTTCTATCGGCATAACAATATCTATCTCATTAGGGATCTCATCTGTTGTCATTACTTCATCTGAACCCTTGACAGATATTTGTTCACTAGCATCAATAAATACCTTTACTTTCTTCTCTTTGTCTTTATTATCTTCCGACTGTAAATCATTACCTATATCAACACTTATATGCTTGTCTTGTTCATCTTCTGCATATATATTGAATTCTTCGCCCAGCTCTGTCTGATTTTTCTTTATCTTATCATTCTGCTCTTCTTCATCAGGCAAATCCTTCTTTTCTTCATCCTCCTTTTTCTTTTCTGTAGCCAAATCAACTTTCGTAGATGTCGCTGGCACTACAGACTCTGTAACACCTGCATCATCCTCTGCATTATTTATATTTTTCTTATCATTATCTGCCCCAAAAAACTTCTTAAGTCTTTTTTTGATCCTGTCGTTGAACTTCTCCTTTACTTTAATTTCTTCCTCATCAAGAACTATCTTATCAAGCATAGGATCCTTCATTGGCGGCTCTTTTATCTTTTCAAAATGCCATTCAAGATAATCCTCTAGGATTTCCAATATTCTTACGATATTATTATCAACTGCCTCAATGATTCCTAAATCAATCTCACTATCTTCAACAATATAAATCGCATTTTCATCTAAATCACCATCAACCTGATAATTATATTTTTCCAACATTCCATCTTTATCATCTTCCAAATCCGCAAGTACCGCTATATACTGCCATGTATCAGGGAATAGTGATCTAAATAACTCTGACAACAATATTCCAATTGTAAACCTTACTTCTTTGTCAGTATCAGGAAGTAGTAATTTAAGAACATTCTTATTTACATACCGTCTATAATAATTAGATATACTTGGATCCCCTGATAAATCTACCACCCTTGCCGACCGTAGGTCATTATTATCTTTAAGCTCCAGATATCCATTTGTATCAACAGAAAATGTCCAAGTTTCAAATGCTATTCCAATATCATATACTGTTCGACTTGAAACAACACCATTCATGTTCTCCATATGGTATCGTCTTAATTGTTTATAATACAAACGTTCATTATATGAATCAGATGCTCTATGTAATACACAGCCTACTTTTGGTGTGCATCTTACAACTCTATAAGCCTTTCCATCATGAACTATTATCTGTTTAGGCATAACAAGCTGCGTAATATGACCAAATAACTTTGCATCTATTATCTCCCTATTTTCATTTTCATCTTCGACTACATAAAAAGCATTTTTTATTGTCTTTGAAAAATATCTGTCAAACGTTTCTTTTGTTATGTAATACTCTCTCTTTCGTTTTGGAAGCAGATCATCTCCCGGGAGCTGACGATTTTTAACTGTAATCAATGAGTCACTTATTTCCGTATATGTATCTATAAGTTTCATAAGCTCTGTATACACATCATCTGTTTGTATTCCCAATAGTTCCAGTTCATGCGTTACCGTATCCTCATCCACAGGGAAATCCGCCATCATCAGAACGAGTTTTAAAACAACATTTCTCTGCGTTTTTGAATAACCAGAGCATATTGTAGGAATAGCTTTTGCATCCGTCATAAACAGCTGTCTGTTATATCTCATATAATCTCTCATCAAATAATTTTCCGATATAACATTTACAAAAGACTGTATTGTACCTCTTGTAAGATACATACGTAACATTTCAAATACATTACAAAATTCATCTTCTGCAATAACAAATTCCTCAGTCACAGAAGAACTTCCCCAAAGATTTGTCCTATATGAAAGTCTGTCCTCTATGCAATGTTGCTGGTTAGGAAGGTTCGCATACCTTGTAATACTAGGATAGTATTGTCCTGCAATCCACTTTATATCATATATTGGCGCTTTCTCCGCACTATACCAAGAAACATGTTTTATCTGGTTTTTTAACGCTATAGAAGCCAACTCTATACCATCTCCAAGATAACGTGTTTCTTTATTGAACATCTTTTGTCTCCTAAAATCCCCTTTTGCATCCCATGCCATAGAGGTATACACAGATCTTGGTATTGGAGCCGCTACAACCTCTGTTATTTCAGTCTTAAATACATGAGATAACGTATCCACTATACCATCGACATCTCTATCTATTGCACATAGTGTAGGCGTGTAATTCTTACTTGCATACTCCGCTATAATGTTGAGTCCAACCTGCGCTGTTGCCAGCATTCTTGACGGTTCAATTACAAGAATAAAGTCTGTGTTTTCAAAAAACTTTCTATTAACATTTAAAACTTTAACATCGTACACTTGTGAAATAGACAATATACCTATTTCACAATTTTTGTCGATGTCATCCAAAAGTTCCACTCTCCACAACTTACTATTTTTGCCATAATTATAGAGCATTGTTTCTATCCATGCTTTGACATCTTCCTTCAAATTATCTCTACCAGTTATAACAAGACATTTCCTATCAAATATACTGGTAGAAATCAATGGCAGCAATAAATAGTCTGTCAGGTCTCGATAAAACGGACTGCATATAACAACACTTTTTCTTCTCATCATATGCCCTACCGCCTTTATAAGATCTGTATCAAACGAACCACTTTTTTTATCAAGATTCAAGAAATAATTACCTATCTCCCTATCAACAATATCCTCGGATTTACACATTGCCTCAAGAAGATTTGTTGAGCCTTCTTTTCCAAGATATTCGTTTCCTGTGTGTGAAACCAGCAGCGGTCCAGGAAGTAACTCTTCATAAACCCGACGCAGCTTATAATATGCACTTCTGTTATGAAAAGAAATTCCTTCACCACTTATATTTCTTTCATATTCTGGCCAAGTATAACCATTAAGAAAGTTGTATATCTCAGTAACTAAAATCATCGCAGCATATGGAAATACTTTCAAATACCACTCCGACTGATCACCTAATACCCAATCAATAGCCAATATAAACGAAGAAATCGCTGCCGTTATCCAGGATAATACATTTGCAGTGTCTCTCATATTTTTATATGATTGTTTTAAGAACCACTTATTGTTATCTTCGTTATATTCATAGTACTTATCACTTGTCACTGCCATAATCTCATTACTGCTCATTATAGCTTTTAATATTGGATCAAAAATAATCTTATATATTAAAAATACTCCTACTATAATTAAATTCCACACAATAACCATCCCATCAAAGAAATCATTAAGTGGATTTATAACATATGATTCGAACTTATAGTAACTCTCAATAACAGTAGCAAGCACTACAAACGGAGCCGCCAGAGAAACTAGGAACTGCCGCCCCCTCATCTCTCTCTTTATATTTATTCTTCTGATACAAAGTTGGCATATTACGGTAATTAATATTATCGTTATGACCTTTTTCACATCATCGAATGTCATCATAAATCTCCTCTCTATTTATCTGCAGTTCTTCCACAAAATCAAATGGTGTTTCTACATAAAAGCCTGTATCATTTAAAGGTACTCGTTTATAGCTTTGTGACAAACTTAACGAATACAGATTATAAAAGTCTGTTTTAGATTGTGTACCCATATATGTATTGTCTACAGCTTCCATATCCAAAGAAAGTCTAAGTGCTGATCCCCAAAGAGCGAGTCTGCTCTTTAATTCACTGATAAATCCCATGTGACTTTTCTTGACATCCAAGAATCTCTCTGCTTCTCTCTGCATTGACTCCATCAGTTTTAGATAAGATGAACCATGTATATGCGACGCTACATTTCCCAGAAAGTCTCTGTAAAGTATCGCATTGTTACTTAACTCTGACGACATTCTTGAAAAATATCCACCGAATTGACTTATATGAGTCTGTAATCTCTTCTTTTGCCTATATACACTCCAAAAGCCTCCGCCCACCAAAGCTCCAACAGCAACACTCACCATAATAATCGTCTCTATCTGAGAACTTGTCTGCCATAATGCAGGCACTATCGTTACAGCCATTATTGCAGTACTTCCAAATATGATTTTCAAAATCTGCTTAAAAGACATTCTCTCTGCTATGTCTTTCTGAACCAACTCATCTGCCTGTTTCATTTCTTCATCATATTTCAACACGCCTCGAGGAAGATTGTTTTGCGATTTTATAACCATATCGTATGTATCATGTATGTTGTTTCTCAAGTCTTCCTCAGCATATATATCAAGAAGTTTTACATCAGACTCCTTATATTCACATTTATCCCTAAATCCTAATGCAGAATATTCCAGTTCGCGATCAACCTGTTTAATAAGATTTTTTACAGACGAATATGCCTGTGTAGTATATTCGTTCCACCTTTCCTCTTCATCAGTTTTTATTCCGCCATCTAACCTAACTAGGAATTTCTTTTTTACCCCCAGTGAATTACCTATACTGTGGAAATTAACCGGAACCTCCATTTTATAATCTGGAATCATTCCAGCATCATGAATGGAATACTTTCCCTTCTCCATACTTCTAGTAATCTCAAGTTCAGCCATATTAAGGCTGATTATTTTATCCTGGAATGCCGATGTAAGCTTTTTGCCATTTATCCTGGTGTTTAACTTGTATAGCCTATGTGGTTGCAGAACATCTGAAGATATATCATTTCCAGCCAACGTTACTAATGCCATCCAAAATTTAAAAGAATCTCTCTCCTCATACATCATTCCAAGTTTTTCAATATCATATACAAGGAACTTGCTGTTTGTCGGGTACAGATTTCTTCTCCAAAATTCAGAGCTGTCTGCCTCTGTATGATCCTCCCAAGCCTGCTTTATTATCTCTTCATCACTAAGAAAAGCTACATTTCGTGTTTTAACCAAAATAATCTCAGAAGGGGATATACCGTTCATCTTGTGTTCAATATTCCATTCTGTATACATATCGCAAACTTCTTTATACCTTTGTTTTCCCTCTTCTCCACCTTTTATGTCATATACCGAAAATGGTACTGAATCCTTTGTTGCTTCTCTTTCGTCTTCGTTGTCGGAAGTCCCCACCGATTCCTTTATCTGCTTGAGTTCATACTCTCTTGCAGGTAATGGTATACCCGCTAAAAAATGAGTTAATCTGATTAGCGGATACTCTACTGTATCTTGCAATGTAATATTTTTACTTGGTGAGTCATCATCGCGAGCATCTCCTATAATATCAGGCTTACTGTAATCAAACGGATTGATTGCATCCAAAAGCCCCAGCACTTCTTCATCATACATTGCCACTATAGCTCGCCACTCCCTGTTATTACCTATCAAGTCATACAGTTCTGGTAATGCCGTTTCCACACTATCCCCATCTTTTATCCATTGACACAAGCCTATGTTTTTTGCCTCTAAAGCATTTTTTAACACAGGATAATGCTGTTGCATATTATCTGAAGTTTTCTTTGGCATTATCAGAACTGTATACATACCTTTCTCTCTCCTATCTTTACGAACTTATATTTTTCATTTTGCAGTATTAGTGTTTTTATAACTCTACCCTGCTCAACTTGTTCGTAATATTTTCAATCAAACTTGCTTCACGCCTAAGTCCTAAATCCTCAAGTTCACCCTGTATAGCACCACTTATATAAATAAATAACGAATCATGATAAAGATCTCTCAGTGGAAAACTCTCTGGTGTCCTTGATATATTTTTCAGGAACAGATTATACTGCTGTATAAGTAATGCGCTATATTCATCATAATATTCTTTATCTGAACAGAACCTGTGAATATACTCCTTTATCACTTCAAACACACCACTCAGCATTATCTTTACATTTCTCTCAAAATACTTCTCAGCAGGTACAGAAGCTTTCATTATTATCGGAAGTTCAAATATGCTCCTCTTATCTCCTGTATTGGTCGTCAGCATATTCAAAATATCATCTAATCTGTCGACCAATCCATCTTCTATTACATGTGACTCATCTTTTACAGCTGTAATAACATTCAATAATTCATTTCTGTTTTCTGTATCCTCGCTTCCAAGCTTGAATTCCTCTATTTCAAAATTTCTTATGCAATTAAATAGATAACTCTTACGCAACGGTCTCTTGTCATAAAGATCCCGATTAGTTTCCTTCTTCGCCTGCCCCAATACAGCAGTAACTAGAGCTGGATAAATAGTGAAAGAGTCCAAAATCTCATATATGTGATCACACGGAGTTCCGTTAGAAACTATAAGCTGGTCATCAAAACTTACTGTCTCAAATGCCATCTTCTGCCCTATCTCATCATTCTCCGACTTTTTGAACTTATTCTGATTCAAGTAATATACAAGCTGCCCCTTAGTCTCTTTCTTAAGTTTCACATACTGATCAAGCACTCCCCAGAAAAATGCTGAATTGATGCGCTTCTCCTGCATCTCCTGACTTCTCTCATCAAGATCTGGCAATTTGTCTATTATATGCCACCATTTATCAATATGTGGGGTAATTACTTTACTCTTCGCAGTGTCAGGATTTATTTGATTAATAAGTTCATAGTATGCTTTGTAGTAATCACCATCCGGACTGCTATATGTCTCTTCTTTTCTTGCAGGTGCAAACTTGCTGAGTTCGTTCGCTCTTAAATCATAAACAGCCTGATAAAAAAGAATCATGTTTTTATCTATGGATGCATCGGCTTCACCGCCACCATCTTTAAGATATTTTGAAACGAATTGCCTTCTTCCAGGGAAGTCAGCCTTCTCAGGATCCGAAAGATCTGGGCTATACGCACATGATGGAATAATTCTAGGCTCTTTTCCTACAGGTGACTCTATAAAAGGCTTTGCCAGCATACCCATGCTTTCCACCAACCGGCTCGCATACAACTGCTGTCCCTTTGTATCAAAGTATTCTTTTGGATACAAATAAAGCGCCTCTTTTTCCATAGCAGAGATTACATCCATATCTACTACTGATCTATACTGATCCATAACCTGTTTCTCGAAATATCCAACAATAGAATTATTAAATGTTTCTATGAAATAACTTTCCTGATCTGGTTTCTGGTCAGCAAGTGCATACAACTTCATGTTGCTAAATATCTGCATGTTCAAGTCTGCAGGAGTATCAAAGCCAGAGTTCATATTTACTACTTCTTTTTCGAGTCCTTCCATGCACATCCTGTCAGCACATACATATCTTAATGCCTCTCCCGGTCTGTATACATACTTTTCCTTCATCTTTTCAATTCTTATATCGAGTCCTGCTATTGTTTTGTTCAGAACACTATAAAATCCATGAAACGCCTCACACAACGACTCTGCATATTCTATTGCCGCTTTAAATATTTCAGCCTGAACATACGCCTCCCAATACTCATCTATGTGTGCTTTATATGTATTAAATTGTCCCTTTAATGTATCCTGAGCATCATTGATATCTGACCTGTGTAGCATCTTGTCAATAGCACTGTCAGAATTAAGATGATGAGCCTCATAATACCCCTCCTGACTGGTTATAATTGCACCATCACTATTTTTCCCCCCCGTTTCAAACTTAAAAGTATTTTTTTCAAAATTTCTCCAGAAATCATTAGCATCATCAACTATCAGTCTCTGTTCACTTTCCGCTACCTTAAGTGATGAAATCAAGTTATACAGGAAGTATCTTACTGCATTTGGATGTAAAAATGATAAACTGTCCCCATCTCTATGCAGCCAGTATTCCATTCTAAATGTATCCTGCGTCTTCGTATAATCATCAGCGTCTTTAAACAAGCTATATATTATATTTCCGACCAATGATTCTGTATTTTTGTATGTTGCATTCTGGTATGTTAAGATAGACTGATACCACAGTTGAAACGAATCTTTAACTGGATTATCCACAACATCTGCCGCCTTACTGCCAAGATCAGTTATAACATCTTCAATATACTCTTTCTGCTGATCTATACGTTTCGCTATATATGCCTGTAATTCTTCAATATATCTATCCCAATTTGAACCAGCCTCGGAATACCCATTTGCATTATGCTGCATTGCCGATTCTCTTATAACTACCGCATAATTTTTTCTTTCTCTAGCGCCACCATCAATCACTTCGACATAATGTGCGCCTCTGTCTAATTTGTTTATATTTGCACCATTTTTTCTTGCCTTTGCATCATCTTCCATTCTTTTGATAAATTCTTTATCAACAGCAAGCCATTCGTTTGATATGCTCTCTTTAGTCCAACACAATGCAAGATACTTTCTGATATCTTCTGTTGGATATCTCAATATCGCCGATCCTGCTCCAGCATATCTGTTTCTTCCTCCCGCAAATATAATTTCTCTGATTACATTATCCTCAGAGGAATTGCTTCTTTTACTTGTAGGTGCAACTGCCATACCATATATACAATGCGCAGCATGTTCTTTATAATCTGCAAAGCTCTTTAATTTTTGTCCATTTATGTTCTGTGCATCAAACAGGAAACAAAAATCCATAGGACGTCCTGTGTATTCTTCAGGTTGCTTAGAACCTGCTCTTGGTGCATAAAAGTGTAAATCAAACTGAGGAGGCAACGAACCATCATCTTTCATCATAAACGCATCCAACTCTCTTACCGCTGCATATGCATTACTTCTAAGATTATTCCTTTCACTCTGAGTCTTTATTACACCATCAAATACCTCTGGTAATAAGAAAAATCCTCTTATTATAGCCGATCCTTGCTGCAATTTTGTTGACATAAAGTTACGTATATACATTGATATAGGAAGTACCAATCCAGATCCTGTACCTCCGCAAAGAGAACCTGTGATTATTACTCTCGGTGCCTGTATCGTCTTTTGACCATTAAGCTCATAAAGCCCTTCTATAGCCTCATCAAGAGGTGTCATTCTTCCCTGTTTAATAGTTGTATTCAGCGCAAGTCTTGATATTGCACGAACCTGTCCGGCACCCTCAGTCAGTGCTTTACTATTAAGTATTCTATTTACTGGAAACCATGTGTTCCTTGAATACTCATCAGCCTCCAAGTACTCTCCCACCGTCATTCTGCTTGATGTCTGTACAGTCTTTATCTGAGGAGTTTTTTCCTCTATAACTCTTAACTCGTTCACATCAGTATCAAATATTACGAATCCAATGTTTTTTCTTTGTTCAGGCGTTGCAAGTTCGTATACTCTCTGTACTATTCCTGATCCTGTTCCACCTATTCCCACTAACAATGTTGGTGCACTCATTTTTCTCCTCCTTTACTTGAATACAAAACTACCTAATTTTTTGTTATGGCTTTTCGGATCTATTGACGTTATCTGGAATGCAGAATATGTGAATGTTCTTTTCTTCAACTCCTTCGCATCAGTAAATCTCTCCCCATTTATCTGAATTCTCTTCACATCAATTCCTTTATTTAGTATTTTAAAACCATTCTTTGACACCGCTTTAATATGCAAATTAGGAAAATAGCATTCATATCCCGAGTTGTAACATTTTACAATTGCTCTTTCATCTACATAAGGAATAATTACAGACCAGAAATTCTTTTTTATCTTTCTTTTGCCTGACGACTTTCCTTTATATATATTGTGTGGTTTTAAACCATGCGTTTTTATTTTTTTCTTTGCTATATAACCAATAATTATGAACACCAAAACTGCCAACACTATAAAATATGGCATCATTAAAAATATCCATATTCTGGTTGATAATTTTTTTATAGTAATATCTGTTGAATCTTCTCCAATATACTTTCTTTCTCCGTCCTGAACTTGTCCATTATATGATATCTGCACAGTTCCATCACTTGTTTTCAACGGTTTTCCTTTATAGTATCTTGGCGAAATTATAAATGTGCCAATATCTGAGCCTTTTTCAACTAACAAATCAACTTTACCATTAGCTTTAGCCTCAAATGACATATTATTCCACAAATCTTCACTTACCAGAGATTTCTTTTTATCTGCGGTTTGGATATACGCTTTCACAACGAAACCTCTTGATTCATCTAGATTATCCATCTCATATTCACCTGGAACAGATTCTGTTTCAAATATAAGCGGACTACCTTCGTACTTTTCTATTTTTAGTTTCACACTTGTAGCACCATGAGCATATTGTCTGTCAATTTGATAATCTGCAGAAACTGTAAATTCGTATTCATCCGATTTTACATTCTCTATTGTTCCATCACTCGATACTGGTATAAGTTTCCAGGTTGACACCTCTGATCCTTTTTCAACTTTCCATTCCACTCCACCTTTTGTCTCTACCTTTATCTCTGTATTATTCCATTCATTCTCACTCAATAATTCCCCAGAATCTTCATTTGTCGCAGTAAGTATGCACTCTGCCGTCTGGTCTGCAATCTCGTTTGCTACATATGTATAGCTTGCTTTATCTGTTTTTAACCCCAAAGATATCGGTTCTGGAAGAACTACATAATCCTTTTTATCCGAAAGTTCTACTTGTCCCGGTAATTGTGCTAATGCTAAAAGCTCAACATCCCCTTCTGCTAAACTCATATTACCGCTATCAGAATCAATCACCTGTTTATTGCCATTGTTTGTAACCGCCAATGAAAATTTTACATCTGACAAAAGTTTCGACTCAACTTTCTTTCCTGTTAATGGATTTACAAAATTCATACTAACCTTATAATCACCGGAATATAACTCAGCATTCTCATTTACAGGTTTATCCCCATATAGTAAATCCGCATTGACAACAACTCCTGGACTATAATAATACTCTACTGTTTTCGCACCAGTTACTGATATTTCAAATGTTCCCTCTGAATATGGTTCGTTGCCAGATTCAAACGTTGCCACAACCCCTTTTAAAGAATTGTCAACAACCGCATCTGGATAATTTTCTGGAAGTACATCACTAAATTTTACATTTTCTATCTCAGCCGCTTTGATTTGCTGTCCGTTTGATTGCATATCACTAATTTTTACATTGTCACCCTGAGCAAAAACTATTATTTGTTTTGTTGGAATGTCAAACGTAAGTGTAGTTTTGCCATTTGACCCGCTTATATAATCGTCAGGCAAAACTAAATGTTCAAATATCTGATTAGCTATACTTGTTACTTTCTTAAGAACATCTACTCCATCACTAGCCTTCTCAGTATAAAAGCCACTAGCTGGATCTCCATCAAGAACTGTAGCATCATTACCAATTGCAAGATATGCTACCTTTATCCCTCTTGCATTATATGAGTCAATGGTTGTTTGTACAGTTGTTTTTGGTGTTGCTCCATCATCAAATTCTCCGTCAGTTATAATAACAAGCCATTTTTCTGCTCCACTTGAGTCATTCATCAAATCTTGACCTGCAGACTGTACCGCCGCAAACGGAGTGTTTGAAAAACTACTATTCATATCATGTACTGTCTTCACTCTATTTTTATCCTTACCAGTCAGTGTATAGCCTAGACTTCCTTGATAACTCATAGGATATATATTCATTTTGTCATTTTCATTAAGCATAGCAGTGAAAACTTCCAATGAGTACTTTGCCTGACTCCACCTTGGTATGGTTTTTCCATCGTCTGTTTTAACCATGCTTCCAGAATCATCATAAACTACATTTATAATTCTTCCTCCCTGTTTTTCGGCAGCATTAACTTGCAAAACCATACTTTCAAAACATAATGTCAAGCTAATACACAATAAAAATCCAATTATCCTGCTCCATTTTTTATATGACATTATTTTAACTCCTTTGTTATATTTATCTCAGAAACATAGATGCGATTACATCAACGACATACAATTTATTTTAAAATGTATTATTGACAACAAGAACTCTCCCCCTCTCTTGTTTGTGTATATTGCCTATTTTCAATTCATATATACAAATTTTTATATATTTTAACACACATAGTTGTTGTTGTTGTTTTGCTATGTCTAATTTGCTGTTTTCTATGTCTATTTTGCATTTTTATAATTTAGTCTACAATTAACATCTCCATACCGTCTTCCAATCTTTATCTCCTCCCCATCAACCATCGTAACGGTCTGATGATTATAATTACTGATATAGTCCCTGTTTACCACCGCAGCGGCTGAGCATCTCACGAAATTATCTGGGAGTTCTTTCATAATCTCGCTGAGAGGTCTGTATTCGTAATATTTGCCATCACGCTGGTCATTTTTTCTATTTGTGTAATATATCGTGACTCTGTTCTCTATTTTGATGTACATTATGTCGCGGCAATCAAGGATATTGACGTTCCTGTCATATCGGATTTTGATGAATTGCTTCTTGTCATCATTGTTCATCTTCTCCACAAGATCATTCATGAATGTCACAAGTCTTGCATCATGCCTGCCTTTAAGCATACAATTCACATGATTCGCCTCGTATATGTCTAGTTCTTCAGGGATTTTGTTTACATAAAAAAGAATCTTGCAAGATGGAGCTACGGCATTGATCCTCTTTGCCAGGTTCACACCATTCTTGCCATTTGGATACAGAAGCTCTGTTATAAAGATGTCACAGTCGAACTTCTGATAGTCGATATCCAGCATTACTGAATCAAGGTTATATGAAACAAATCTCACATTTTCGTTATCAATAATGTTGTTTTTAATTTGAGAGCGCAGGAAATATACTGTTCTCTGCGTCTCGTCTGGATTTACATCGCATACGCCTATTGTCATATTGAATTCTCTCCCCCTCATTTATCTATGCGGTTCTCCGCCTCATTGCATATCAATTTAAAGAAATAAATGATCTTTATCAATTATTACCTGATATTATAGAGTCTGAAGTAATATGAATTTTGAACATCAAAAATCACCACCCAGTCAACACATTGTCTATTACGTTTATTTTGTTGTCTAGATTACATTCAACTGTAAATGGATTTATTTATATCTCTATTTGATATATTTCTG